>ERZ773207.551-NODE-551-length-13895-cov-10.434682_pt1 | contig 13895 bp, 11 predicted proteins | sample MGYA00580997_ERZ773207 | MGnify/ENA primary metagenome ERZ773207 (study PRJEB29015, sample SAMEA2738170) | human oral metagenome | biome: human oral; feature: human-associated habitat; material: saliva | place: China | collected 2239 ... | reverse complement strand
CCATGACGATGGTCGCCACGCAGGTCTTCGGCAACGACGCGACGGTCGGCTTCGCTGGCTCGCAGGGCAACTTCCAGCTCAACGTTTTCAAGCCCGTCATGGCGTGGAACGTCCTGGAGTCCATCCGCCTGCTCGGCGACGCCTGCGTGTCCTTCGACACGCACTGCGCGTACGGCATCGAGCCGAACTACGAGAAGATCAAGCACAACCTGGACATCAACCTCATGCAGGTGACGGCTCTGAACCGTCACATCGGCTACGACAAGGCCTCGAAGATCGCGAAGAACGCGCATCACAAGGGCCTGTCGCTGCGCGAGTCCGCCCTTGAGCTGGGCTTCCTGACCGCCGACGAGTTCGACGCGTGGGTCGTTCCCGCCGACATGACGCACCCCAGTGCCGCCGACGAGTGATCCGCAAGTCGCACTGACGCTTCGGCCCCGGTCTCGTGTGAGGCCGGGGCCGTTTCGTTCAGCCCTGAGCGCGCGCCCGGCGTATCTTCAGGATCGTCGAAGCGATGATGGAGAGCAGGAAGATGTTGAAGAGGATCGCGCCGACGCTCGGGGACACGAGTGTGGCGACGAGGCGTCCGGCGGGGGCTGTGGCCGCGGCGGATGCTCCGACGATGAGACCGACGCGCAGGTCGACCATGCGGTGACGCAGATTCGTGACAGTGCCGGCGATGCCGGTGGGGATCATGACGAGCAGGGACGTGCCGCGCGCGATCAGGTCTCCTGCACCGACGGCCAGCTCCATGCCGGGCACGATGACGGATCCGCCGCCCACGCCGACCAGGCCGGACAGGATGCCGGCGCACACGCCGACCAGGATCAGCAGAGCGCACGAGGCCGGGGTCAGCGAGACAGTACCCTCACGCGTTGGGACCTGCAGGTATTGGGAGACGATCACGAAGAGTGTGAAGCCGATGAGGATCCAGGGCAAGGAGGGCGCGGGGAGGCGGCGCAAGAGCCACACGCCGATTTGGGAACCCGCGAGCGCGCCGACAACGAGGAGCGCGCCACCCGCCCAGGAGACCTCGCCGTGTAGGGCGTAGGTGCCCGAGCCGACGGCGGCGGTGACGATGATGGCGGCAAGAGAGGTGGACGAGGCGCGGCGCTGGTCCATGCCCAGGACGGCCATGAGCGCGGGGACGATGACGAGGCCACCGCCGACGCCGAAGAGTCCGGAAAGGAAGCCTGCGCCGACGCCCGTCGCAATGACGAGAAGGATGCGGCGCAGGGTGAGAGTCTGGGAGTAGGCGTGGTCCATGTCTCTACTGTAGTCCTGGGTAACGCATCTTCTGTTTCGTGGCTTCACCCCGCGCGAAACGCATGTGCACGTCCTGTTCGCGCCGGTTTGTGCGGGCGTAGACTTCTGGCATCGACGAAAGGAAAAGAGATGTCCAAGGTTCTGATTGTGTCGGGTCATCCGCGTCTCGGTGACGATTCGGTGGCGAATAAGACGATTCTGGAGGAGCTAACGTCCCTACTTCCGGGCGCCGAGATCGATCATCTCGACGAGCTGTATCCCGATTACGCGTTCGACGTTGAGGCGGAGCAGGCGAAGCTTGCCGCGGCGGACGTGATCGTGTTGCAGTATCCGCTGTGGTGGTACGGCTGGCCGTCGCTGCTGCAAAAGTGGGTGGAGGACGTGTTTGTGCGCGGTTTCAGCCACGGGTCGACGGGTACGGCGCTGCGCGGCAAGAAGCTGGTGGTGTCGCTGACGACGGGGGCGGCGGAATCCTACTATGACGCCCAGCCGGGCGGCATCGAGCGTTTCTTGGCCGCGATGAAGGCGACGAGCGCCCTGACGGGCCTGGAGTATGCGGGTGTTCTGCCTCTGTACGGCGTTTCCTACGCGAATCGTACGGATGAGGAGGCACGCGCCGACATGGTCGAGCGTTCGCGCGAGCACGCGAAGCGCCTGGCGGAGTTCGTCTCCTCCCTCTGAGCAACCACTCCCCTGCTGCCAGGCAAGACGCGAAACCCGTCTCCGGCCTCGTCGATGAACGAGGTCGGGGCTGCCTCTTCTTTGCACCAAACCTGACAGTTGTATCCGGGGCCGAGCGCCTACTTCTTCTTTTTCTTCGGTGCGGGTAGTTCCTCCCACATCGCATCGACGACGTCGTGCAGCGTGTCGCGGTCCTCGATCTCGACGAGGAGCATCTCCTTCGCTCCCTCGTAGGGGGTGGCGCGCGGGGCGTCGGGCAGGAGCCGTTCGGTGGCGGGCGTGACCTTGAGCAGGAAGCGGTCGTCGTAGATGCCGCCGATGACTTTGCTCCGGTAGTAGAGGACGTATTCGCCCATCATCTTGCGGTGCGCCACGTCATCCAGCTCGCCCAGCAGGTCGAGCACGAACTCCAGGTATTGGTTGGTGGACGACATCGTTTATCCTCGCTTTCCCGCTCAACGCCACGCTCGCCTGTTCCTGCGCTGCATTGAGCGGCCTTGCTCTTTTGTGATGTATGAAAACAGTGTAGGAGCCTTTGAGCGGCCCGGTGACCGCGTTCGTTCATTGATCAACGGGGCCGGGGTTGGAAGCAGGACGGGCTAGTATCGCCGTGATGCTAGAGGCTTGAATGGCTGGACCTCGCAGCTGAGAACCCCGTTAGGATGGGGGCATGACAGATAAGCGTGACCCGCGAGGGATTGTTAACTTCTTCGTCCGGTACCTGGTGCTCCACGTGATCTTCCTGGTCGGGCTCCCGGTCTCCTATGCCATGGACCTGGCCCTCATCTACTTCTTTGGCTTCACGGGCTTCATCACCTTCTTCCAGATGCTGATAGCCATTACCCGAAAGTTCCTCGAGAAGGCCGGATCGTGGAAGATTGTCGCGATTATGGGCGCCGTATTCTCCGACGTGGCGGTCCTGTGGTGGCTGGGAGGGCTGCTGAGAGGTATATCCGACGGCCCCAGCTGGGGGCTCGTGGTCCACTGGCTACCCTTCCACTTCGTCGCCGCCTTGTGCGCGTGGGGACTCCGCGAGTTCTTCTACTGGTTGAGCCCACGAGACACTGCGACCCCCAGCGCCCCTATCGATGCCGTTGATCCAGCTGTTACGGAGAACCCCACCAGCTCCGAAGACGCAGATGGAGGAATGACAAAATCGAGGGACCCACGAGGCATCATGACGTTCATCGTCCGATACCTGGTCCTCCACGTGATCTTCCTGGCCGGATTCCCGGTCTCCTATGCCATGGGCATGCATCTCATGTACTTCTATGGCTTCATGGGCATCTTCACCTTCTTCCAGGTGTTGATAGCCATCACCCGAAAGTTCCTCGAGAAGGCCGGCTGGTGGAAGCCTGTCGCCATCGTGGGGGCCGTATTCTCCGACGTGGCGGCCCTGTGGTTCTTGGGAGTTCTGCTGGGTTATTATTTCGGCGTCCCCAGCTGGGGGTTCGCGACCCGGTGGTTGCAGTACCACTTCGTCGCTGCCTTGTGCGCGTGGGGACTCCGCGAGATCTTCCGCTGGTTGAGCCCACGAGTCACTGCGACCCCCAGCGCCTCTGACACTCCCGCCACTCCGGCTGAAACCGAGAACCTCAGCAATTCCGAAGACACAGAGGCAGACACCCCGACAGACGCAACCGCGGTCACCGAAGTCGACACCGACAAGCAGTAGTCCGTTGTCTCGGGAGCGGGTTCGTCCACTCCCCACCGCCAGGCAGGAGGCACAACCCAGCCCCGGCCTCGTCAATCCATCCATCGACGAGGCCGGGGCCAGGTGTCTACTTCTTTTTTCTCTTCTTCGGTGCGGGCAGTTCCTCCCACATCGCATCGACGACGTCGTGCAGCGTGTCGCGGTCCTCCAGCTCGACAAGGAGCATCTCCTTCGCTCCCTCGTAGGGGATGGCGCGCGGGGCGTCGGGCAGCAGACGTTCGGAGGCGGGCGTGACCTTGAGCAGGAAGCGGTCGTCGTAGATGCCGCCGATAACCTTCCCCCGGTAGTAGAGGACGTATTCGCCCATCATCTTGCGGTGCGCCACGTTGTCCAGCTCGCCCAGCAGGTCGAGCACGAACTCCAAGTATTGGTTGGTGGACGACATCGTTCTTCCTCGCTTTCCCGCTCAACGACACGCTCGTCTAATCCTGCGCTGGATTGAGCGTCCGGCCTGTTTTGTGGCGTATGAATACAGTGTAGAGCCTTAGATCGGGCCCGCTGACAGCGTTCGTTCATTGATCAACGAGGCCGGGGCCGGGATTGGAAGCAGGGCGGGCTAGTATCTCCGTGATTCTAGGGTCTTGAGGGGCCGGAGGTCACGCCTGAGAGCTCCGTTAGGATGGGAGCATGATTGATATGCGGGACCCGCGAGGGATTATCACGTTCATCGTTCGTTACCTGGCGCTCCAATTGGGCCTCCTGGTCTTGCTCGTATTCTCCTTCTCAAGCGGCTTCGTTCTGTTGACTGTCATCTGTCTCATGGGCTTCTTCACCTTCTTTCAGGTGTTGGCGTCTATCTCCCCAGATTTTCTCGACCGCGCCGGGTTGTGGAAGCCTATCGTCATCTCGATTACGGTCCTCACCTACGTACCCATCCTGTGGTGGTTCGGACGACTGGTGGCGGGCATTGCTGGCAGCGGGTCCGACTGGTGGCTCGTGATTTCATGGATGCCCTTCCACTTCGTCGCTGCCTTCTTCGCGTGGGGGCTTCGCGAGACGATCCGCGGGGCAGGCGCTCAAAATACAGCTATATCCAGTGCCCCTGACAGCACCGTTGAGTCTGGCGACAGCGAGAACCCCGGCGATCCCGAAGAGGAGGCGAACGCCCCGACGGCCACCCCTGCGAGCGCGGAAGCCGAAGCCGAGGACCGCTAGTCATTTTTGGGAGCGGTTTCGGCCGCTCCCCTACGGTCAGGCAGGACGCACAAACCGGCCCAGGCCTCGTTCATCCATCGACGAGGCCGGGGCCGGGTCACTTAGTCGGATTCGGGCAGTCGGTCATTTGGTTCCGCCATCACCCGTAGATTTTGGAGTCCGCTCTGATTGATCAGGTCCCGGGCCAGATCGTTGATGATCGGCAGTATTTCATCGATCTCCACCAACGGATCGAGCTCGGTTGTAATCGGCTGGAACCTCATAATTGGTTCCACGTATTCAGTGTCAAGTAGTCGATTCGCCCAGTGCAGCCCACGAATGTAAATTGGCTTGTTCTGAACCCCGACCAGACCGGCTCTGATACTGAATCCACCGTATGCCTGCCGTTCCGACGCATGGCCACGCAGCAGCGTGATGAAATCAATAACAGATGTTTCGATTTCAATGCTCCTACAGTGGTTCGTCAGCCCCACGGGGTATCGGTCGATCCACGACTCGTCGGCAATCAGGAGTCCCAGTTGATAGGCTCCCACAACCGTTGCGTCATCATGGAGACACTTTCGAAATCGCCCACGCGCCCCTTGATAGTTACGTATCACCCATTGCCGAAGTCCCTTCTTGACTTCTCCTTCATCCCACCAATTTTCTGACACATTCCCACTTACGAACTCTGGGTGGACCTTCTTCCTATTCACGTATTGATGCACCTGGTCAACGGCGCTGGCTGCCCGCCCAGTGACCGGCTCCAGGGGAACAGCTGCAACAGCAAGGAACACTCCGTCCTCGGGGCGCAGCGCCTCGCATGCACGTTCAAAGCGGTCCTGGAGAAGGCGTTTCCGATCATCCACATGCTGGAAGCGCTCTCGAAATCCCCGCTCAATCTCGCGGTCACTCATGTACACGGTATGAGGGCCGTTGCGCCGTGGAGCGACAAACGCGTTATCTCCCTTACGAGCGAAGTGTGGCGCGTCCGCAGAGTCCGGTACCCGCATCATCACGACGCTCCCACCACCTTCGTCGCCGCACGGAATGTCGTAGAATTCAATGCCGATGACTGGTGGCCCAACCTTCGCATACGCGGTCCTGAGGATTCTTTGTTGTTCAGCGGCAGACCACGCTATCGGAATGATCTCGGAGGCGGCATTTGTGTCCCCACCCTCCTTGACCCCGAACACGATCCACCCGCCGCCGCTATTTGCCATGGCGGCGATATCTTTTGCGGCTTCTTCATCCCAGTTCGGCTTACGCGAATTGTAGACAGCCTGTTTCCAGTCCAAATCACTGGTTTCTTCGACTCCATGATCAATTGCTTGTTGGATCAGATCGATAGATGCGTTCCCGGCTTCGAGTCCCAAGGCTCGATGGATGGGTGTAAACACGAGACTCCTCCTCATGAGTTCGACTGACGAAATACTCTCAGGCGCTACCGATTGAACTGATCCCGGGCCTCGTAGATCGCCGAGGCCCGGGTGGAGCCGTCATACGCGGCCGAGTCCGCTGAAGCGTTCGACCCAGGCCCGAAGAGCCTCAAGGACACGGACGCGCACTGCTTCACGCCCGGCTCCAGCTCCAAAGCGCCGCATGGGCGGAAGGATGGAGGACAGGCCGGTTCCTTCATCGTTCACGTAGCCCTCACGTAGCGACTCGTATGCGAACTCGCGCGCACCCCCGCCCAGGCGTTCGGCCTCGATGATAGAACTCAGCTCCCCCTCGCGTTTGGCGGCGATGAAGGCCTCGAACTCGGTAGGCACATCGCCGTTGACGGAGACCCTGCGGTAGAACTCCTCGATGAGGTCCCGTTTTCCGCGCAACGTCGGTGAAGAGGACAGGGCACGTGCAATGTCGACGGGGATCTCGCGGTCTTCGCCATCTCCCTTTTCACCTCGGTGGTGTTCGACCAGCATGAGGATGTAGTCAACGTTGATGTCCACCTGTTTGACCAGTTCCATCTCAAAGACCAGGTCGTCAGCGATGGATTCTTTGTCGGCTTGAGCGCGTTCACGGGACTCGTTGTACAGGTCCAGGTAGATGCTCCGGTAGTCTTCGAGGTCACGCGACGGGATGGGGTCATCGCCTTCGAAGTCGTCGAAGGATGTCAGGATGTTACGCAGTCGGAGGATCTGTCCCATCAGGATGATGAAGCGCTTTTGCTCCTTTTCCGAGGCAATAGACCCGATGGGGAGGGGGAAGTCGGCGCGCAGCTGGTCCATTGTTTCCAGGTAGCTGGACAGGTATTCGCCGTAGGGGCGCAGCAGCACTTGTCCGCGCGCTTCCTTGTTTCCAAAAAGGGCGATCGCGTCTTCGGTGGCCTGCTCGAGGTTCCGGAAGCACACGATGTTGCCGTAGGTTTTAACCGAGTTGAGGATTCGATTGGTGCGGGAGAAGGCTTGAATGAGGCCGTGTGCCCGCAGGTTTTTGTCGACCCACAGGGTGTTGAGAGACTTGGAGTCGAACCCGGTGAGGAACATGTCGACGACGATCACCAGGTCGATGCGTTTCTCGGCGAGGGCGCGCGACAAGTCCTCGTAATAGTGCTCAAATCCCGAGGCATCGGTGCCGAAGTTGGTCCCGAAGCGTTGGTTGTAGTCGGCGATCGCGTCATCGAGGAAGGCGCGGTCGTCCTGGGAGAGGGCCGAGGGGTCCATGGATTCCTCGGCGAGCAGGCCCGTGCCCGGCGCGTCAGCGTTGGGCGCGTAGGAGTAGATGATGCCGACGCTGCGCCTGCGCGCGGGCGGAAGGTTGGCCTGCTGGCGTTGGAATTCGAGATAGTAGGCGCGCGCGGCCTTGATGGAGGAGGTGGCGAACAGGGAGTTGAAGCCGGTCACTCGCTGGTCGCGCAGCTGGTAGGAGGCGTGCCGTTTCGTCTTTTGGTCGAAGCGCTCGAGGATGTAGGAGACGACCGACGAGATGTGTGCCGGGTTCATGTAGGCACTGTCAGTGTCGATGCCCTCCACCTCGTGGTTGTCAATACCGTCGCGCACTCGGAAGGTGTTGACGTAGTCGACGCGGAAGGGCAGGACGGTCTTGTCCCGGATGGCGTCGACGATCGTGTAGGAGTGCAGCTGGTCCCCGAAGGCCTGCTCAGTGGTGCGCAGGTTTGCTTTCCCAGAGCTGGAGGCGTTCTCCGCGAAGATGGGGGTGCCGGTGAAGCCAAAGAGGTGATAGTTGCGGAACGCCCGCGTGATGCCGGTGTGCATGTCGCCAAATTGGCTGCGGTGGCACTCGTCGAAGACGAGGACGACGTGCCCGGTGTAGATGGCGTGTCCGCGGTGTGCTTTGACGAAGGTGGCGAGCTTCTGGATGGTCGTGACGATGATCGGGGTAGATGCGTCGTTGATTTGTTCGGCGAGCTGTCGGGTGGACTGGTTCGCGGAGACGGTGCCTGCGGCGAAGGAGTTGTATTCCTTGATGGTCTGGTGGTCCAGGTCCTTGCGGTCGACGACGAAGAGGACTTTGTCGACGCCTTCCATGCCAGCGGCGAGCTTCGCGGTCTTGAAGGAGGTGAGGGTCTTTCCGGAACCCGTCGTGTGCCAGACGTATCCTCCGGCTCCGACGGTGCCGGTCTGCTTGTTCATGGAGGATGTTTTGATGCGCTGGAGGATCGCCTCGGTGGCGGCGATCTGGTAGGGACGCATCACCAGGAGCTCTCCACGAGTATCGAGCACGCAATAGCGAGTGAGGATTGCGAGGATGGTGCGCTTAGCCAGGAAGGTAGCCGCAAAATCGGTCAGGTCGGGGATCTGGTTGTTGGCGGCGTCGGTCCACCAGCTGGTGAATTCGTAGGAGCGGGCGTTGGCGGCGACTACTTCGCGCCTGCGCCCCACATTTTCGCGGATGTGCTGGAGGCGCACGGTGTTGGAGTAGTACTTGGTGTGGGCACCGTTGGAGATGATGAAGATCTGTACGTAGCCGAAGAGGCCGTCTCCGGCGTGGAAGGAGTCGCGCTGGTAGCGGTTGATCTGGTTGAATGCTTCGCGCAGTTTTTTGCCGCTTCGCTTGAGTTCGATGTGAACGAGGGGCAGTCCGTTGACAAGGATGGTGACGTCGTAGCGGTTGGAGCGCAGCCCCGTGTCAACCGCGTACTGGTGGATGACCTGGACCTTGTTGCGGTGAATGTTGGTCTTGTCGATGAGGCGGATGTTCTTGAGTGTGCCGTCGTCGCGGGTGAGGACCTGCACATGGTCCTCCTGGATGCGCCGGGCTTTGGCGACCACGGGGTTGGCGTCAGCCGAGGGGACATCGACGATGTTGTGCCGGTAGAAGCGCCGCCATTCGTCGTCGGTGAAGTGGTAGTCGTTGAGGGCCTCCAGCTGGACACGCAGGTTTGCTTCGAGGCCCGCCGCATCGTGGATATCCGCGTACTCGTAGGCCTGGCCACGCAGCTGGTTGATGAGGGCGTCTTCGAGGGCAGCTTCGCCCTGGTAGCTTCTGTCGTCGTCACGGGTTGGCTCGTAGAGGCCGACGACCGTGAAGTCGTCGGTGAGGACGACTGGTTCGATGCGGGGGCGAGGCGCGGCGGTGGACACTCGCGTTCCTTTCTCTGCGGGTCTCGGTCGAGGCCGGGGCTAGTTCCGCGGGAGGCTTCCCTCCCGTTTCGATGAGGTTGTTTCGATGCTAACGTGCCCCGTCTTCATCTGCGTCCAGGCTGTACCGGCGATGTCAGCTGACAGACCAACCCACATGCGCGCTAGCAAGCTATGTGGCGCCTAGCTCGTCGCTGGCACTCGGACGGCGATCAGCACTGTTTGCTACCGCGCGAGTCACGTGGTCCCGCTGTTTTTCAGCCATATTCGGAGTAAAGTGACCCAAAGGTGATCAAGGGGAGGGAGGGGACATGGCACAGACAATCATCGACGTCGCAACCTACATCCTGGAGCGCACGGATACGATCACGACCATGAAGCTCCAGAAGCTGGCGTTCTACGCCCAGGTCCAACACCTTGTCACCACGGGAACGCCGCTGTTCCCCGAGGACTTTCAGGCGTGGCGCGGTGGACCCGTCGCTCCCGAGCTCTACGCTCTGCATCGCGGCAAGTTTCTGATTCGTCCAGGCGAACTATCATCTGGTGACTCATCTACTCTCACCGATGCTGAACGCGGTCTCATCGATGGCGTGTGTTCCGCGCTAGGCGGAATGACAGGTGCTGAGTTGAGTGAACAAACGCACCGGGAAGACCCCTGGCTGCACGCACGCGAGGGCCTGAGGGCATCCGCTCCCTCGGATGCAGTTATCACCCAGGAAGCAATGCGCAGGTACTACCAGGAGCATCCCGTCCTCGGTTGATTGCCTAACGACACCCTTTTGCTCTGGTGCCACTATGGACACTAGAATAGTTGCAGGGCAAGGGCTGACATGGGCCCCTCGCACACCGAGGGGTGACCGCGAAACCCGGCGAACCAGAGCCTCGTAATAGTCCACTCGTGGACGGCAGACTGACGTCACGCCCTCGTGTTCCCCTCGCGCGTGCGCGAGGGGAACACGTGTATTCGAACGACTAGTTAAGGAACGCACTAGCCGCAACGAACGAAACCTGCACGTAATTCCCCTCCCAAATCACTCCTGCCCACAGTCTTTTCCCAGAATATCAACGTTTGGAGGAATCACCGCAAGAGCATCGAAGAGAATTACGTGCGAAGTCGCAGCGGATCGCTGGAATTATCACCAGTCATTCCTCGCCTGTGAGTGGACGCAGATGTGCATGCCTGGTCTTACCCTCCCTGCATGGAAGGAAGGAGGTGACGAATGAACATTCGAGAAGTACGCCGACACGGCGACGGATGGGGTGTGTTCGATCCGAACGCATCCAGAGCATCCGCAGTTGAACGTACGCAGGCAGCTGCTCAGCAGCGCGCACGCGATATTCTTGCTAATCAGGGTGGCGGCGAGATGCGGACACGAGGCGAAAACGGGCGAATCCGCGCGCAGGACACTATCAAGCCTGGGAACGATCCCCGCAGGAGCAAGGGGTAGGGTCCACTGAGGGGCGGGTCAGACACCCGCCCCTCAGTTCATTATTCCGCCTTCTTCTCGGGGAAGGACAGCAGGCGGTCGCGATAGTGCTCGTACTGGGCACGACGGGCCGCAATCTCGGCGGGCAAACCAGAAGAAATGTCGTTCACAAGGGCATCAAAATTGTCCAGTAAATCAGCGATACGTCGCTGCTCCGACAGATCCGGAAGAGGCAACTTCACTGCAGCAATCCCCTTAGCAGAGAGACGCTTCACCTTTCCTTGGGAGACAAAACTACGCTTCTGTCGGTGGTATTCATCTGAACGTAACCAATACGACAGGTAACGCGGGTCTTGGTCATGGTGCAACGCAAATGAATCATCATGGTACGCAACCGCATCACTACCGAGCCATGCAACGCCAATCCCAACATCTTCGACCGTTTCACCAACACCAGCAACAATGACATCTCCTGGAAATGCAAACCTCAGAGAAGAAGAAAACGACTCTTCAACATAGCTCAGCGTGCTCGCAGCACTCACGCCATAGTGTGTGTAGATCTGCCCATAGTGAATTGCCGGACGTCCGACTGCCCCCAGCTGATCGAGAGTGAAACGACGTCCACGTTGAATGGACGCAATGGCCCCAAGCGTAACCATTTCAACCGGGCCACGGGATGCCAGGGAATCATAGGAGAGCATGTGGTTGCGGTAGTGCTCGTACTGGGTCCGCCTTGCTTCCAGCTCCGCTTCCAGCTCCGCTTCCAGCGTCGTGAACTGATCCAATATTCTCACAATTTCCCGCTGCACTTCTAGCGGAGGAACAGGGATCCGAACACGTGACAGACCTTTATCAGAAATGCGTCGAACCTTAGCTCCGGTCAGGTACGGTCGCTTCTGCTCTTGAAACAGACTAGACGCAAAGAAATACGAAACATATTTAGGATCGAGACTGTGGCGAAAGTAGAACATATCGCCGCTAATCGCTACTTCACCCGACCCGAGCCATGCAGTAGCTTTTCCTACGGCTTCATCATCCTCACTCGTTGTCGCAATAAGAAGATCACCATGATCAGCACGCTTGAGTCGATTATATTGCGCATCTGATACCGATGCGACAGCCTCTTCAGTGAAAATCCCAAATCGGGTATGAATCTGCCCGTAATGTACGCACGGCTTTCCCAGCTCGACAAAGTCTGTCTTCTGCAGACCTCCGCCGCGAACAAAACTACCAATTTCGCCCAGCGGCCTGTATTCCACCCCGTCCGGGCACAGCTCCTTAATCAGCTCGGCGAGGCGGCTCATCGGTCAGCCTCCAGTTCCGCGACGATCGCATCGATGGAGGCGCGCAGCTCGCGCTGACGCTCCACGATGCCGGCGATGCGGGCGTTTAGCTCAACGATATCCACCTGCTCGCGCGTGTCCTCGGGCTCCACGTAGGAGGACACAGACAGGTTCCAGTCGTTGGCCGTGATGTCGTCAATCGACACCAGCGCGGCGACGTGGTCCACTGCCTGACGCTGCGACACAAGGGAGAGGATCCGCTGCTGATTCTCCGCCGTCAGGCGATTCTTGTTTCCCTCACGCACGAACTCGGCGGACGCGTCCACGAAGAGAACGCTGTGATCAGGACGCGCCTTCTTCAGCACGATGATGCAGGTCGCGATCGTCGTCCCAAAGAACAGGTCCGGCGGCAACTGAATGACCGCATGAACGAAGTTGTTCTCCACCAGGTAGCGACGAATCTTCCCCTCGGCACCACCGCGGTACAGGACGCCCGGGAACTCAACGATCGCGGCCGTTCCATCCTCGGCTAACCAGTGCAGCATGTGCATGGTGAAGGCCAGGTCTGCCTTCGACTTGGGGGCTAGCGCGCCCGCGGGGGCAAAACGCGGGTCGTTGATGAGGGCAACGTCGTCCTTACCCGCCCACTTCGTGGAATACGGCGGGTTCGAGACGATCGCGTCGAAAGGCTGATCATCCCAGTGTGCGGGTTCCGTCAGGGTGTCCCCCAGCGCGATGTCAAAGTTCGAGAAATTGACGTCGTGGAGGAACATGTTGATGCGGCACAGGTTGTACGTGGTCAGGTTGATCTCCTGGCCGAAGTACTGGCGACGGCTCGAAGGCCCCAGCAGCTTCGCGAACTTCAGGAGTAGAGACCCAGATCCCGCGCACGGGTCATAGACCCGCGCAACATCGGATCGCCCGTCCAGCGCGAGGGTTGCCAGAACCTCGGCGACCTCCTGGGGCGTGTAGAATTCACCGCCTGACTTTCCCGCGCTTGAGGCGTACATCGTCATCAGGAACTCGTAGGCGTCACCAAACGCATCGATTTGCGCGGCACCGTGCGCCAGAGGAAGATCGCCGACGGCATCCATGATCTTCACGAGCTTCGCGTTGCGCTGAGCCACCGTATTGCCCAGCTTGGTCGAGTTGACATCCACGTCGTCGAAGAGACCACGCAGGTCCGACTCGGAGCCACTACCCCGCGCCGAGTTCTCGATGTATCGAAAGACGCGGGCCAGAGTCTCGTTGAGATCCTCATCGGCCGCCGAGCACACCCGCACGTTGCCAAACAGGTCGGAGGGACGGATAAAGAACCCCTTCTCCCTGACGATGGCCTCACGCTCACTTTCCGCATCTGCATCGCTCAGGGCCGCGTAGTCGAAGGCATCAGCCTCCTCGGCGCTTCCGCCTTCAGCCAGAATCCCCTCACGCTGCGAGTTGTTCACGTAATCCGTCAGATTTTCAGAGATAAAGCGGTAGAACAAGAATCCGAGGACGTAGCTCTTGAAGTCCCACCCATCCACGCTGCCGCGCAGGTCGTTGGCGATGCGCCAGATCGTCTTATGCAGCTCCGCTCGTTGGACCACTGCCGCCACTACGCCCTCGATTCCGTCACCGGGCTCATACTCACCCGTTCTACTCGCGATGCGCACTCACCCACATGACCGAGGATGAGTGCACGCTTAGCTTACGCCTCGCCCCCACGTTTGCGCCCCACCCACCCCAGCGAAAAGATATAGCCGACCCCGGCCTCGTCAATTCATCCATCGACGAGGCCGGGGCCGAGTTGCATCTGAACGATTCAGTTAGTCTTCGTGTTCGTCAGGTGACGACCGATATAGCC
>ERZ773207.544-NODE-544-length-13990-cov-3.169860_pt1 | contig 13990 bp, 12 predicted proteins | sample MGYA00580997_ERZ773207 | MGnify/ENA primary metagenome ERZ773207 (study PRJEB29015, sample SAMEA2738170) | human oral metagenome | biome: human oral; feature: human-associated habitat; material: saliva | place: China | collected 2239 ... | reverse complement strand
CCACGCACCCAAGGTCATCTTGGCCAGCCAACGGCTGAGCATGATGGTGAGTAGGCCGGCCAGTGTGAGGGAGACTGCCAGAAGCACCGTCTTAGTTTTACGGAGGCTATGGAGTAGAAATGGGGATTCATTATCCGACATGAATAACCCAATTATAACACAAACTGACGTAACTCGACGATTGATGCAGCAACGCTGATCGCGTTGTCTCAATCGGCTAACAGATAGTAGTCCCAAGACGTCGTGCAGTTATCATCATCACATGAAACACAAGTCTGTCGCACTTCCTGAGCCCGATTACCTCCAGCGAATCGGTGAGGTTGCCTACGTGGCATCGAGCCTCGAATGGACGCTGCTAGGCGACCTTAACCGGCTGTCTGATCGACTACCTGACGATTTTTCCCTCGATGTGCTAGAGCAAAAAACGATGGGGCGCATTTCCAGCATGACAAAACAGGCCGCTGAGCAGTGCGGTAATCCTGAAATACGTCGCTATCTCGAAACTACTGCTCGTGCACTAAACGTGGTCAAAAATGTGAGGAATGACGTGCTCCATGCACACCCAGCCACGATGTCGCCAGACGGGACGCAGCGCCTCTATCGCTTAGGTGCTAACGGACGGCGCTTCTGGATCGACGATGAGTGGCTCGATAGAAAAATGGAGGAAGTCGATCAGGCGATCAAGGATGTGAATGCTGTGCGGCCACCGTTTGCGGAGTAAAGCCAGTGAAGTGGATCTGCACGGTCGGACGAATGAGTGGTCAATCGTATGCTGATATTAGTAGATTTCGATGAACCGCTTGGATAGCGGGTCGTACTTTCGGGCCTCCTTGAGAAAATTTTTGTGGACGCCGATCTGGACTGCTATCCAAAAGCGAACGACGAGAATACTCTTCCGCAGGGCGTTGGTGAGATCGAGCGAGTTGGGCAGCGTACGATCGGCATGCTTCAAGCCCATGTAAGCCGCACGAATGTTGTGCTTCCAAGCGTCGCCAGTGTCGTCAACCGACAATTCATCTTCATGCGCCTCATTCTCGGTATCATCATCGATAAATGGCGTCACGGGCATATCATCAAGAATGACCTGCAACGCATCCATGAAGTTTAGCTGGTTTCGTTCGTTGAGATGTGCACCTTCATTCTTCTTGATGTCAATGAGATAGCCAAGCTTCTCGAGCACGATCCCGATCTGGACGACGTTGGCGTCATTCCACGGATCGTCGGAGCGAAGGATGCTCAGAAATGGATCAAACGCATCAGTGTATTCCTCTCTAAGGCGCAGCCAATGCTTGACGCCTCTCGCTCCGATATTGTCGTACCAGAACAAGAACGAGATGCTCTGACTATCGTCGTCGCCGTACCGAGGGAGGCGATGAGTCGCCACCTGACTCCAACGCTCGGTCTTGCCTCTTGAGGTTCTGACCAAGTCGTCACCACGACAAACTTCGAGCCTCGCAACGGTAAACGGTTTCCAGGCAGCAATCGACACAAGATCCCACACAGCACCATGCACCTTGAGATGTTCTTCCCAGGATCTGGCCTTTTTAACTGTAGTTTCCAGTACGATCCGTTCGCGCGTTGAGAAAGCACTACGTGTGTGACTTGCTTCCCATAACGGATGAATGGTCAGATTCAGTGTCCGCGAGACGGGAACTGGAGCGAGTCGTTTCAACTCGACCTGCACCGTTTCAAGAAGACCGTCAGCATCATTGCTCGGCTTGACATCCATAGACGTGATGCCCGTCCAGGCAGCCATGGCAGCGATGTCGCTCCGCATGCCGTTGACTTTGTCGTACTTTGATGATCTGCCACCTAGCACCGCATAGTTGGCAACGATGACACCATAGCCAGCATCGAGTGTTTTACGGGCTCTGCGTGCACGGCAGCCCACCAGGGCGACAACACCGCAATCGTCATGAAAGAGCATGACGTGTGGAGGAGTATAACTATACTTTGTTCGCTCAGGATCATCGGCGTACATGGTGAGAGACGACCACCATCGTCCGTACGGACCCTCTTCTCCGAGCATGCCTTGAAGAGGGATTCGCAACTCAATGACAGAACCCGTGTCTCGAAGCATGACAGCTGCTTCCGGCGTCTTGGGGTTGCCGTCGATTAGCCAACCTAGACGTGGCTTGCCCACAATAAGTTCATTGTCCGCCATTGGGAACCTCCATAGTAAATGAGAACACTAAATGCTACATTAGTTTGGTTCCTATTACAACTGGAGGCTATAGAGATAGATGCTGCACGGGGTTGAACGAATCTAATTCATCAATCCGTTAGATTCCTGGTCGCCTTGACGCCATCTCAATCCCCAAATCAACCTCAAGCGGATCCTCGCCCACGTCCAGCTCGTCTACTTCTTCTGCGGAGTAGTAACGACCATCTTCTAACTCTTCAGGGGTACGCCATGCGTAGTAAGTCAATGAAGTTGGTTCACTGATCTGAAGGATGTCACGCAGGATGTGGATCGATTGTGCCGCGAGTGAGACATAAGCCGAACTATACGTCGGCAGCAGGAGATGGCGCGAGTAAACTTCATTTTCATTACTCTGCTGCCACCCTTGATTGACCATAGTGCTGATATCACTGGACTTGTGCACACTTGATACATTCCGCGTCTGTGGAGAAAGACGCAGTTCACAGACAATCGCCGTGTCGCTAACGGCGTAATGAAGGTACTGTGTCATATATTCTGTAGACACTTCGGGGATCAGTACAATGTGTACTCGATCGCCAGCGCGCATGAGTGCGCGCGCCAGTCTATTCTCAAACTGTGTCCAGGAGATTTGGCGCATCGTTGAAACCGTCATGCTTAAATACTATTGTATACTTTCGCATACTGCGGAGAAAAGATGTGTATGGCGATAGCTGAACGCCGATTGGATATTTGAAACTCACAGCCATTTTCTGTCTTCCAGTATGCAATTTCACGCTCAGCATCACGCTTGATTCGAGGTCTACCCCAAACGGCAGTTCCTGCTTCTACATAGCCGACAAAAGCGTCGTTCATAAATCTGTCTTGTTCAATTGATTTTGTTGTATCAATATCTGTTAAACTCCACGAGATTATGTCAAGCCCTCTAACCGGATCGGACGTGGTCGCGCTCAGTCTTGGCTGACTAACTGGAATATCTTTTACGATAGTACTTGGATCACTTTCATCCCAGCCCAGTCTTTCCATAGCCGCTGACAACTTGTCTTCTGTGAGCGGCCAATCTTGGTTGACCCAGTAATTTACAAGTTCGACAAATTTTTGTGGGGTAATGCTGTTCCATGTCATGACGATAGTATATCCTATGTTATAGAATTTTGTCTAGTTCCGGAAGGTCTAATATCGTTTCGTCTAGTATAAATGGGGTCACGTAGATTCTGCCGTCGGGCTTCGCTTCCACTAGCTCGTATCGCACCTCAATGGTGCCATTTCGAATAGCGCACGATATAAGGTCGTCATCGGAAACACTCATAACATACTTTCTGATCCCTTCAATGTATCGATCGTCAAGCCGTGTGAGTTCATTGAGATAGGTGGTAGTTCCTTGCTGGTGCTTTACGCCATCAATTGTTCTGTATCCAAGCCTAGAGTTCCCGCCTTTTGCTTCATAAATGGTTATCCTCGGTGGTTTTCTTCCAAGACTCGCACGATCCAGCATCCCCGCTCCTGTTTTTGCCTCTTGGCTTAGAAGAGGTTCTTCGTTTCTCGCCTTCATTACCATTTCCGTTGCTTGTTCGCCTAAACTTTCTGACGTTTCATTCAGGTCTTGGTGTAGTTGCTGCTCTCTTATGATGATTTTACGTAATGATTCGGCCTTTTGGGAACTAATGCGCCCATCGTCTTCTGCGGCTAGAATGGTGTCTAGAAATTTACCCTTAGTAAGACCCTTGACTTCGATGCCGTACATGTTCGCCCATTTATTTCGTACATGAAGAGCGTTTTTGTGCTCATTTCTATGTATTGTGCCAGTTCCGACTGTGCTTTCAAAATTTGATTTAGCTTCTGACAGCAAGTCTGTGGCACCAAGGTCACTGATGAAGAATTCGGTTTTTGGCCCCTTAATTGCTTTTACTAACTTGGGAGTATGGGTTTCGATGGCGGCACTATGGCCTTGGGTGGCTTCGGAAATCGTCGAAGAATAGAATGGTGCTGTGTTTCCCGTTGCTTCGACGTTTTCTTCTGTGGACTTTCCCGATTCACCTCGCTTGATACCGTATTCTAGTTGCCTATTTTTTTCAATGAAACGCTTTAGGTTATTAAACCTTAGTTTGCGTTTAGCGCCTACAGTATTAGCGAGCGCTGAACGTGCGTTGGGGTCGTGTATTCGACGTAGAGACTTTTCTGCCTTAAAGACAATCTTTTCGAGTGTCTTCAGGTGGCCGGTCGCTCCGCTGCTTGAGTTGATCTGTTGTCTGCACTGTCGGAGTCGCTTAATTATGTCTTCAAAATTTTCTGACATGGAAAGTTATTCTTGCTTGGCATTTTGAGGAGGCTCGGTTGGGATGGAGTTGGCTTGTGACAAGGCTGACGTGAGTTGTCGGCGGCATTCTACCATTCTTTGAATGGCGGCCGTCAGTTCGTCCGCCATCTTGTTGCCTCGTTGGTGGTGGCCAACAGTTTGTCGTGTCTTTTGCTCGACGTCGGCGCAGTCTCTTTCGATTGATTGCGTAAGCCTTATGGCGGCTTCAAGTGACTTACGAGCTATCCTTCTATTTCGCCGCCATGCTAGCTTCGTTATCGTGGGCATAGGTGTTGGCCTGTTACTTGCTAGCGTCTTTGATGAAGTCACCTGCAGCTTTCTGTAGGGCAGACATGGCCATACTGCAGTTGGCGAGAGATTTGGCGGCGCTGCTAACTTGCTGGGCGGCAGCTGCGCCGCTCTTTGACGGTTTGGAAACCATGCTCAGCTTCTGTGCTTTTTTGCGTAGCGTTTCTGCTGTCGAGTTAGCGCCCTGTCCGAGTTTGCTGGCGTCGTCTGCGATCTGTTGGACGGCTGTGATGACCTCGGCTAAGTTCTGCATCGTCTATTCCTCGGAGTGTGGGCGATTTAGATTCGGGCAGCTTGTGTGGCGCTTTTTTCGGCTTGCTGGAGAGCGGTCTCTGCTTTTTTAAGGCTGTTGGCGGCGTCCGTCAGGGCCTTAAGCATGTTCTTGTCGTGGTTGTTGCGGCCGCCTTTGAGTTCGGCCTGGACGCGGCTGATGTTGTTTTGGTTGCTCTTCTTGAATAGGCTGATCTGCTTTTGCTGGTTTTGGATGTCGCGTTTGATGTCTTCGATGGTTGAAATTATCTCGGACAGTGCCATGCTCGTAGAGCCTCCTCGCTCAGACTTTGTAAGATGGTCAATTCATCGGGGGTATGACGGTGTACGGGATGACGCCTTGCGGCGTACTCATCACTGCGCTGTCCCAAACAAGGGCGCGGTTGTCTTGTGGTGTCCAGGCCAGGAGTGGTTCTTTGAAGATGTCGCATGCCGATGCTGAATCGAGGTGCATGGCGATGCGGACGTCAAAGGAAGCGTCTCCGTCGAAACCCATAACTTCCTTGAAGGAGTCGAGTTTTGTCCACCAGCCCAGAAGATGGATTCCTACGGTAGGGGCAGACTCAGCTAGCTCTTGCACGTCGTCGCTGTCGTTGTGCCAGCGCTCCAGGCCAAACCCGATGACATAGACGGGCGGTGCGCTGGCGTCGTCGGCGCGGTCAGCGATCTGCTCGGCCAGTTCGTCGACGAGGGCGTCGGCCTGGTGCTTGCCGACAACGCGGTAGGTGCCGCCGATCTTGGTGAGCTGCTGCTCGAAGGCGGCGCGCACGACATCGCGAGCTGGCGAGTGCCAGTCGCCGATAAGGTCGAGAAGAATGAGCTCGGCAGTGGGCGTGCTGTGCAGGAGGGAGAGCGCAGTGTTGAGCAGGACGGCGTGGCCCGGGCCGGTGCCGAGAAGCGCCAGGTTGCGGCCGACGTCGGTCGTGAAGTCGACCGTGAGCGGCGCGGCACCGACGCTGATGCGTCTGCCGAGCATCGCCTGGCCGGCGTGGAGTGATGGCAGGAGACGGAAGTCGTCGTGGAGGCTGAGGCGGCGTTCACCCTCGAAGACCTCTGGTGGGGTGACGGTGCCTCGGGCCTGCTGCCACCAGGCGGTGCGCAGCTCGGCCAGGATGGTGTCATCGGCGTAGGCGATGGTGGTCTTGCGGTTGGAGGACAGCTCGCCGTAGTCGAGGTTGACAATGGCCTCCCGGGAGCGCAGGTGGCTGGCAGCGTCGTTCTTGAACCCCAGCGTGGCGTGGGACTCCGCCAAGGAGTTCTTCAGAGCGATGCGCACCGGCACCTGGCCGAAGAGCCCTTCGCCTGCGGTGCCACCCAGGAGGTAGCCGCTGCTGATCGTCTGGGAGGCCAGGATGAAGTGGATGCCGCAGGCACGGAACAACCGGGCACCCTTAACCAGCAGGTCGACCGCGCTCTCGGCGGTGTCGTCGTCCTCGCCGAAGAGCATCTGGAACTCGTCGATAACCACCACGATGCGGGGCATGACGGCCTCAGGATCAGCCAGGCGGTACTGGCGGATGTTCTGCACGCCGGCGGCCTTGAAGGTGGCCATGCGCTGGCGGTAGATGGCGAAGAGATGCCGCAGAACGTTGACGCCGTACTCCCGATCGGCGTCCAGCCCCAGCACGCGGGCGTGCGGCAGGAATGAGCCAGTGCTCGGGTCTGGAGCGAATGCTTGGAGGGTGACGCCTTCCTTGAAGTCGAGCATGTAGAACTCGACCTCGCTGGGGGAGTAGCGCTGGCACAGGGAGTGCACCACCACCGAGATGAGGTTGGACTTGCCCTGTCCGACCGCACCGGTGATCAGGGCGTTGTGGCGCTGGTTGAGCTCGTCGCCGAGGGTGATCTCGATGGTGGACATCCCGTAGGTACCCACTGCGAAGCTGATGCCATCCCGACTGGACTGCGACCAGGGGGCATCCAGCGGCTGCACCTCGCTGAAGGCCACTGGCTCCACCTGCGCCGACGCAACGGCGGACGCCACCCGGCGACTAACCGCGATCAGCTCATCCGCGCTCAGTGGGTCGAAGCGGCCCCGTACGCCACTGCGTTCGTCTAGAACCGTGCTTCCGTCGACCTGACACTGCTGGCTCAGGCCAAGAACAAGCTCGTTGACCCCCAACGTCATGGAGTGGATGAGGAAGGTGACACCGGCGGCGGGGCCGGCCTTGAACAGGACGGTCAGCTTGTCCTTGATCTCATCACTAAGCAGCTCATAGTCAGTGGACAGGACGACCAGCTTGAAGCCCTCTACCTTGGGTGAGAGCTGCTGGCGGAAGTCCAGCAGGCTCTCCGTGCGCCCCTGGATGACGTTGAGGACGGCCTGAATGTGCTCGTGCAGGTGGTGGATGGTCTCGGTGAGCTCCTGCGTGTCGTTGATGTGGCGCAGGATCTTCTCCCCACCACTGTTGACCTCCTGGAACGGCGCTGCCATACCCTTGAGCGCATCATCGAAGATCAGCACCTCTAGCTGTCCTGGCGCAGTCTCCTCCAGCGCTTTGGCCATGAGAAACTGGGTGAACCGCACCGAGTCGCGATTCACCAAGGAATCCTCGATCCATATGTTGCTCCGCCCGATGAAGCCCAGGATGTCATTGCCAAAAGAAATTGCGTCGGCTACCTGACTTTGCATCGTTGATCCAATCGCGATTAGAAGGCTGTGACCCTAGGATCGCTTCTCTAGGATATCCAGGATGGCTCGGAGCTCAGCCTGCACTTTTTGGTGCTCAACGACTGAGCGGTCGTAGGCATCCTTCATGCGTTTGTATTCGGCGTGGCGGACAAAGAAGAATACGACCCAGGCGCTTGGCACCACGAAGATCAGTAGCGTCCCAATATGGGGGTATGAGATGAATGCGATGATACCGAGAATGGCGATCCCGACCGCTTTGAGCGGGAAATCAGGGACCCGGTTTGGGTCTGCTGGTGGAACCTGCAGTAACTCGATGCGCTTGATGTAGAGGTCGATGAACTTGATGATGGTTGCCGTGAGATGTTGTGGCACGTTAAGTTCGGTGAACTTGTCTCGCATGTTGCGGAACCAGTTCTTCGATTTCTCGAGCTCATTTGCGTCGAAACAGTGCTCCTCAAGGGCGACGCAGCAGTAGTGAGTGACGGCGTCACAGGTGTCAGGGCCCATCTCGGCATCCGCTTTGAGTCCCTCAACACAGATGTCTATCGCCCGCGTATATTGTTCCATCCTGATGTAGCAGGCGGCCATACGGAATGCGATGTCAGGGACCATTTCGCGTGGTGCCTTGGTCAGCGCGCGTTGGAAGCACTCAATGCCTTTTTCGTACTTCTTCGTAAAGTAGAATGTGACGCCACGCACGCGATATACGTCGACGGTGTCTTCGCCGAGCTCATCAAGAACATAGGCTTCGTCTGCGTAGCCTTTTGCTTCTCGCCAGTTTTCTTCCGCTAGCTCGATCCACGCGGAGATCACGTGAGCGTTGGGGTCGTCGCCATGCTCGCTCCGTGCTTTACGTGCCGCAACGCTTGCGGCTCCGGGGTCGTCAGCGAAGTAGTACGTCCAAGCTCGGCCGATCCAGTCGATATCCTGCTCAGCCACTTCAGGGAGTGCGCGCAGAGAGCGGTCGTATGCATCGCGCGAGTCTTCGTTTGAGAACACGTTCGAGGCGTTCTCAATCATCTTGAGCTTTGCTCTTGCTTCTTCACCGCGGTTGCCGTTCAGTGACGCGCGTTGCCGCCACTGCATGCGGATCTTATTCAACTGCACCTGAATGTCAGGGGTGGCGTCGTCCTTGTCCAGGTTCAGTTCCTGGTAGTAATCGACCACGGCGACAGTCTGCTCATATGCCATCTTGGGGGTTCCTAACTCAACGATTCGGGATTCGGAGAGGAAAGCGAAGCGAGTGGTAGACGCATCGTTGCGCGCAGGCGCTGGTGCTGCGTCTGATTTGTATTCGCTTGGCGAAACCGAGATTAGTGAGACCGTGATGTAATCGACCAGTCTGAGTACTTAGACAGTGATTTGCGGTGCGGGATTAAAGCGGTTTGTAGGATACATGAGAGCCAGCTGGCGCACTCTGTGTGGAAGTCCCAGGCTGGGTGCCGTGGAAACTGCAAGTTGTTAGACAAATGGTGGGAAGGACTGGCGCAGTGTGGTCTCGTAATTTTGATTCGTAGTCGTTATCGATTTGCTCGCAACGGCGCGAGTCATGTATGTATGTCGGCGTCATGTGTGTGTTTGCTGGCTGCTGAGAGCTCGAGAGCGCCTACAGCGTGTGCGTCGACTGGTGAGTCGTGGCTGAGCGGCGCTGAGCACCTCTGCTGGGGCTCGTGGGCTGTCTGGGTGCCTCAATTGCCGATGGCAACGTCAGCTAGCTCGCGCGCCGAATTCGCTCCAGTGCGATCGCCCCCGCTGCGCTGTGAGATTGGATGGTGGCAGCGTACGGCGAGTGCTGCGGGCAGAGGCGAAGGACGACTGATTCGCCGTTCTTCGCGCGGCGCAGTATGTGGGTGGCGGTGTCGACCAGTGTGGTGGGGAGCGGTGGTGGCGCGGTGGCTAGGTCTGAGTCCTGTTGGGAGTCGTCGAGCTGGATGACGTCGACGCCTCGATCGCGCGCCTGCCGAACAGCAGCGACGAGAGCAGGCTGGCTGGCCAGGCGCGGCACGCGGATGAGATCGCGCAGCTCGGCTTCGACCCGCCGGGCCAGCTGCACCAAGGCGTCGCTCGGGGCGTCCGTGAGTGACCGTAGTTGCTCAAGCACTGGGCGTGAACGCCGGCTGACGTCGGCCAGTAGGGTGGTTTCGGCTTCGAGGCGGGCTTGTCTGGCGGTGCGGAGCACCTGTGCTTGGTGGGCTTGGCGCTGCATGGCGGTGATGCGTGGCTCGATCGAGCGCACCAGGGCAATCACGGTGGCGACCGTCAGGACGTTGATGCACTGAAATCCGAACGAGCGAACGAATGGGGCTGCTGGTGCACCGATCGCGACGACTGGCAGAAGGTGGGCGGCTCCCACGACCCCGAGGTTGACTAGTGCCAGTTTCAAGCGCCGCTGATGAAGCAGGAGCACGGTGAAGATGGCGCTATACCCTTGGGGCCATGACGCCAGCTCGAGTGTTGGTGTGAGGGGGCCCCAGGTGAGGAACGGAATTGTGCTCAGTGCTGAGGTGGAGAGTATGCACCAGCGCTGAAGTGCTCGCGCTAGGCCCCGTGGCGGCCAGGCCAAGGCAAGAAAGGAGCATGTGACGCCGACGGCGCTGGGGATGGAAGCCAACACATGGGCGGGTGTGCCGCTGCTGCGCATGACGTGGGCCCAGGCGGTGAGGACGATGCAGCCGAGCCCGATGCGGCCCCAGTGGCCGTGTACCGTGGCTGACAAGCCGTCACCGGTCAGTGGGAGAGCGTCTGCGGTGTGAGCCTTGGGAGTGGCTTTCCTGAGCCGGAGCTGGATGGTGGTACCGCGCCCGATTTCCGACGACACGCTGGCGTGCCCGCCTGGTAAGTGGCGCATCCGTCCAATGATTGATTGGCGTAGCCCGAGGCGCAGCGGGCTCAAGCGGCTGGTGTCGAAGCCGACGCCGTCGTCAGTGATCGTGACGGTGAGGGTGCTAGCGGACTGCTGGGTGGATACCGTGCAATCGACGTGGCGCTGCGGCTCGCCGCCGCTGCTGTGCGCTGCGACGTTTCGCAGTGCCTCTAGGCTCGCGGCGAGAACTTCAACGAACTCGTCCTCAGACAGACTGAGCTCTGCCTCAGTCCCCAGCTCAGGATCGGCAGCAGAAGCGAAGCTGTAATCAACCTGCGGGTGCGTGTGCTGCTGGCACCATGAGCGCAGTTGGTCGACGAGGTCGGTGTTGGTGTGGTGGTCATCGCTGTGTGTTGGCTGCTTGAGGAGCTCGAGTGCATCGGCTGCGGTGGCGCGGAGTCGTTCTGCCGGCATCCCGCGTTCCGGAAAGGACGAGACGAGCGCGGCCAGGACATGATCGTGGACGAGGTTACGGGCATGGCGGCTGCCGGCCAGCTGGGCGCTCAGCCGCGTGGCGAGGTCTTCCTCGTGGCTGTTGCGCTGGCTCTCAGTGTCGATCTGCCTGGCGCAGCCGATCAGCCAGTTGATCGGCAGGCAGTAGCAGCCCGCGAAGGTCGTGCTGTAGCCAGCGCGGGTCAGCGCTTCGAGTAGCCCCTCGCTTCCGGCATAGAGACGGACGATGAACTCGAGCAAGAACAGCACCGCCAGGCCAATCACCGCCGTCCGCCAGCTCGCCACCGCTGCAAGCAGTGCCGCGGCGATCACCATCCCAAAGGCTGGTAGCGGGTGGATGCCTGATGCCAGATGTGGCTGATCGGGATCGAGATTGTGCAGCGTCAGTATGGCGGCACATGCCCAGCCATGAAGCGCAAGATAAACCCATGCCCCCAGTCGTGCCCCAGCGGCAGCAGCCGACGCGCGGGACCTACGCTGGCGCGAAATAGTGAATGCCGCCAGCGGGCACAGCACTGGCGGGATCAGCAAGCCAAAGAGATACGGGTAGCCAGCTGCCCAGCGATACCATCGGGCTGCCTCGGCAACTTGTTGAAACAGCGATGGCTCCTGATGGAACAGCTCGAAGAGCATCCCAAACAGGCTTGCCCCCATAATCAGGATGATCTGATACGCGTCCTGGTTGGTGCCATCGAGCAGCATCCGGTTGACCAAGCCGGTTCGCTTCTGCTGGGAAGCACTGGTTGGGGTGACATGGGCGGCTATCGCAGTGGAAGCGGTAGCCGAGTTGGTGTCGGCGGCGAACGGAGCGGCGGAGGCTGCCATAGCGCTCAGAACGCGTGCTGGAGATCCAGCGTGGGCACGAGCCCCTCGGCCTGGGCCCGTACCAGCAAATCGACGCGGCTACCAGCGGGGACGCCAGCGTCCATGAACTTGCGGCGGATGCGCGAGACGTAGGTGTTGACGGTGTGGATCGACAGGTTGAGCTGACGAGCGACGAAGCTCGCCTCCGCGCCGGTGGCGTAGAGCGAGAGCACCTCCTGCTCGCTGGGCGTCAGAGCAGAAGTGACGAATGCACTGTCTGCATCCAGAGCACTTGCCCAGTCCAGTGATGGCGTCAGCTCACCACGCAGCGCCGCCCAGATTGTGCTGATCAGGACATCCGGCGTCTCGGACTTGCGGACGACACCCAGGACGCCGCCCTCACAGGCACGCCGGATCAGGTAGGGGTCATCCCCGCTGGTGTAAGCGATCACCGCCGCGCCTCGGGTGCGCAGGGTATGGACGTTGTGTGAGGGGTCGGAGTTGTCCGGTAGGCGCAGGTCGAGCAGTACCACATCGGGCAAGCGCTCCTTCGTCGCAGCCGTCTCCTCCAGCAGCTGCGCAACACTGGGATACCCGCCCCGAAAGTGAAGACTGGAGGCCATCGCCAGCATGGTCGTCACACCCAGAGCGATGACATCGTGGTCATCGACCAGGGCAACGGTGCCGACTTGTGGCACCTCGCGGGCGGGTGCCTGCTGGGCGATGGGATTGGGGTGATGCGGGGCGACTCCGGCTACTGAGCCGCCACCGTTGTCAGGTGGCTGTGTCATCTCTGCGTCCTCACGAACCGTCGGGGGAAGGAGCGTGGATCAGGCGATGTTGACGCTAGCAACCTGGTAGCGCGCATCACCATTGACGATTACCAGAGTTGACCGACCGGCAGTTAGCACAACCCTCCAACGGCGAGGCCCACTTTTGGGCACATCACCCCTCACCACTCCCACCCAAACCCACCGAACAGCCCGCCATGCACGTCGCGCTGGGTGAGGGTGGCGCGCTGCTGGGCGTCCAGGCTGGTGCGGTTGTACTGGTTGGCGGCTTGGGGGCGGGCGAAGGGGCTAGCCCCGGTGAACTGCCAGATGCTGGCTGGCACCTCCCCAATGAAGCGCACCTGGATGGTGGCCAGCAGTGAGCGGGCGTGGAAGGCCCGGCTGGCCAGCGAGATCGGTGTGGTGGGCTCCTCGCCTGGCAACGGCTCGGCCCGGAAGGCGAGGTCGTAGCGCGTGGCGTCTTGCATCGGCGTGCGCCTGCCGCTGGCGGGGTCGATGTGCCAGAAGTGGTCGTTCCACCCCGCGCCTTCGACAGCATGGCTGTTGACGCTGAACTCCCCGCCCGGCTGCGCTGTGACATGGGCGGGGTAGGAGCGGGAGATGGTGAGGAAGTCCAGCTCGCCGGCCATGTTGGCCAGCCGGTAGTGCTCCACCGTGCCACGCCACTGACGGTGCTCGACCACGATGAGGGTGGTGGTCTCCTCATAGACAATCCCGCCGTGCATCTCCGGCACATCCAGCACTAAGGGTGCCTGGGCGTAGCGCCCGGCCACCAAGCGGCTGTGCAGCAGACGCAGGCCGGCCTCCTCCCGGGAGGCAATCGTCTCCATGCTGCACCCCAAGCGGGTCGCCATGGCTCGTCGCCGCTCCAGCAGGCTGCCACTGTCCACCGTCTCAGGGCTGAGGGCGAAGGCCGCCAGCAACACACCCACCAGCGGCTCATCCTGCTCACTTCCGCTCTCACGCAGGCTGTGGATGGCTGAGACAAAGCGATGGCGTAGCCGCTCGAAGGAGTCCTCCAAGCTGCCCCGCAGCACCTCATCGACGATCGGGGCCTGCACCAGCCGCGCCGCCGTGAAGCCACTGCGCTTACGCAGCCACGCCAGCTCACGCCGCAAGGAAGCCGCATCATCGGCATCGAGATGAGCGCGGGACATGAGCAAGCCTCCTGGGGGAGTAGGGGCAGGGCGTGGGCGGCAGCTGGGTGAGCAGTGAAGCGCCCGCCAGGCGCGACAACCGCGCGGTGCTCCCGGGGGACGGGCCGCGAGCCAGCCTAGACCGAGCGGCCGGGACAAACCAGGAGATATGGCGCGGAGGTTGGCGGACGGTGGTGAGGAGGTAGTAGCGGGGCTGCTGGGTTAGCGGCTGGATGAGACCTGCGATCAGCAGCATGGCAACTCGCCACTGCGGG
>ERZ773207.536-NODE-536-length-14191-cov-17.939516_pt1 | contig 14191 bp, 9 predicted proteins | sample MGYA00580997_ERZ773207 | MGnify/ENA primary metagenome ERZ773207 (study PRJEB29015, sample SAMEA2738170) | human oral metagenome | biome: human oral; feature: human-associated habitat; material: saliva | place: China | collected 2239 ... | reverse complement strand
CCTGCTGGAAGCGGCGCTCCAGGGCGGGGTCCTTCTCGATGTTCTCGCGGTACTCATCCAGGGTGGTAGCACCGATCAGGCGCAGCTCACCACGGGCAAGCATGGGCTTGAGCATGTTGCCTGCGTCCATGGAGCCTTCGGATGCGCCAGCACCGACAACGGTGTGAATCTCGTCGATGAAGGTCACAATCTGACCCTCAGACTTCTTGATTTCTTCGAGGACTGCCTTCAGGCGCTCCTCGAATTCACCGCGGTACTTTGCACCTGCGACCATGGAGCCCAGGTCCAGGCTGATGAGGGTCTTGCCGCGCAGGGATTCGGGCACGTCGCCGGAAACCATGCGCTGTGCCAGGCCTTCCACGACGGCGGTCTTACCGACGCCGGGCTCACCGATCAGAACGGGGTTGTTCTTGGTGCGGCGGGAGAGCACCTGCACGACGCGGCGAATCTCAGAGTCACGGCCGATGACCGGGTCAAGCTTGCCCGCACGGGCAATGGCGGTCAGGTCGGTGCCGTACTTTTCGAGCGCCTGGAAGGTGCCTTCGGGGTCGGGGGTATCCACGGTGCGGTCTCCTCGGACGGTGGGGATGGTCTGTGCGATGAGCTCTGCGGTAGCGCCGAGCTTGTGCATTGCTTCAGCGGTGCTATCGGTTCCGCTGGCAATGCCGAGCAGAATCATTTCGGTGGAGACGTAGCTGTCACCGAAACCTTCCGCGCGGGTCTGTGCCGCCTGCAGAGCAGAGAGTGCGGCACGGCTGAGGGAGGCGTTCTGCACGGAAGCGCCGGATGCCTTCGGCAGCTTCTTGATTTCGGCGGACGCCGCCTCAGAGATAGCGTCTACATCCAGGCCTGCAGCCTTGAGGACTGCTACGGCGACGCCTTCGCGCTGGTCCATGAGGGCCTTGAGGATGTGCGCGGTTTCAATAGTGGGGTTACCGGCGGTTTGAGCATTAGTATTTGCCGCCGAGATGACTTCTTGACTCTTGGTCGTGAACTTGTTTTCCATGACGTTCCTTTCGTGTTTCGAGGGGGCTTATCCTATGTGCCCCTGCATTACATAACTTGAGTCTACTACACTCAATTATTTTGCGCAAGGGGTTAACCAAGATTTTTAAGAATAAATTTTCGACAACGACCAAGAGACTCTTCGCACGAATAAAGCGGCGGAAACACAAGATCCACCCAAAGCCCTATTGTTATAGTGACGACACTGGGCACTTGCGAGTTCCCACAACAATCACAGACACGATGGGGACCCACATGAAAATACTGGTTCTAGGCGCAACCGGCCGCACCGGTTATCTCTTTACCCGCAAAGCCCTAGAGGAGGGGCACGCGGTCACCGCCTACGTGCGCAACCCCGATAAGACACTGTCTCTTTTGGGGTCACACCAAAATCTCACTATTATTCCGGGAACCCTAGACGATGCCGAGCGGCTCGCCGTAGCATCCTCCGGGCAGGACGTGATGGTCAGCATCCTGGGCCAGAAAGCCACGGTGCGGGAATTCCTCTCCTCCACGTTCATGCAGGAGCGCCTGCCTCTCATCATGCAGGCGGTCACGGGCGCAGGCGTGAAGCACTGCGTTCTGATGAGCGCCTACGGCGTGGGCGATACGGTACGGACCGCCTCACTCCCCATGCGCCTGGTGTGCAAGGTCATCATGCGCAGCATTTTCACCGACAAGGTTAAGGCGGACGCCCTGGTCACCGAGTATCAGCCGTATATTTCGCGTGCGCATCCGGGCAGGCTGAACGATAAGCCCGGCAGGGGCGGGGTGAAGATATATGACATGGCGAAGGTCGAGCGAACTGCAGGCATCCCGACGATCGCCCGTGAGGACGTCGCCGATGCACTGCTCGCTATCGCCACGAACCCCCAGAACGCGGGTGCAGATTTTTTGGTGACGATTGGGAACGTCGTCCTACGCTCGCCTCAGGAATAAACCGGTAGGCTTAATGGCATGACGACTACGAATACCTTCCCCGCCGCCATTCTCTTCGACCACGACGGAACCCTCGTCGATACCGAGCCCGTATGGGCTGCCGCAAAGGTGGCTCTCGCCGCAGAATTTGGCGGCACCTGGACCGAGCAGGACACCCTCGACTGTCTGGGCCTGTCGATGCAGTTCACCCTGGATCGCTTGCGCGAGCGCGGCGTGAACCTGCCGGACGAGGAGATTAACAATCTGCTGGTGGCGAAGGTGCACGAGACTCTGGCGCAGCAGCCGGTCGAGTTCCTGCCCGGTATTGAGCGTTTCCTCGCAGAGGTTCGCGAGGCGCAGATTCCGGCGGCAGTCGTCACGAATGCGACCACCTCCGTGGCTCGCCGCACCGCGAATGCGGCGCCCGAGGGCACGTTCTCGGTGGTTATTGGTAACGATGAGACTACCCACCCCAAGCCGGACCCGCAGCCTTATCTTTTGGCGGCGGAGCGCCTGGGCGTTGATCCGACTCAGTGCGTGGCTCTTGAGGATTCCCCTTCGGGTGTGCGCAGTGCGACCGCGGCGGGTATGCGCGTCATTGTTGTGCCGGGCGAGCTGGAGGTTCCGGAGGAGCTGGGCACCGTGCGCCTCAAGCATGAGGAGCTGACCCTGGAGGCGGTTCGCGCGCTGGCGTAGCCGCCCGGCTCGCACGCTGGATGCCCTGCAGAGAAAGTTCTGTAGAAAACTGAATACGCTTCACCGTAAAGGGTGAGATGCGCGGTACCAGATACCGCGCGTCCCACCCTTTACGCATGCCTGGGCGGCGAGGGTTTTCGAGCGCGGTGCAACACGCAGATGACAATTTATTACGAATTACTCAAAATAACCTTGACAGTGGTTCCTTAAAATGATTTACTCATAACAACGGTTCAGTGAGGACTCACTCCCCGCCGAACCACAAGCATTACAGCATCATGAAGGAGACCATCATGGCATTCGCAAACTACACCGCACCCGGCCTGACCATCGAAGAAGGCAAGGGCATTTCCGAGGTTCTCCAGGCACGTCTGCACGACCTGAACGACCTGCACCTGCTGCTGAAGCACGCTCACTGGAACGTGACCGGCCCCGGCTTCATCGCCGTTCACGAAATGATTGACCCTCAGGTCGACACCGTCCGCGATTTCGTTGACGCCATTGCAGAGCGTATGGCAACCCTGGGCGCAACCCCCAACGGTCTGGCTGGCGCACTGGTCGCACAGCGCACCGTTGAGGACTACCCCGTCGGCCGCGCACGCGTTGCTGACCACCTGCGCGCCCTGAACGACGTCTACACCCGCGTGATTGAGGCTCACCGCAAGGCGATTGCATTCGCCGGCGAGTCCGACCCCGTCACCGAGGACCTGCTGATTGGTCAGACCGCTGAGCTGGAGAAGTTCCAGTGGTTCATCCGCGCATTCCTGGAAAACGGCGAAGGCAACATCTAAGCCAGCGTTCTAAAGACACGAATTTTTAGAATCACGAAACCGGGCGGGTGCACTCTCCTTTGTGGAGGGTGCACTCGCCCGGTTTCTGTGCTGTTTCGGTGCTTTTTCCCGACGTTTCGCCTCGCCCGCGGGGTACTCTAGAGTACGTTGAGGCGAACATTATTATCGGGTTAGGCCGTCCTAGATTTTCTGTTCAGAGTGCTCTAGAGTGGTTCACTGTTCACGACAGAGCACACAGACATGAACGCATCATCAGGCGCAGGGATCCAGCCCTGCACGCACGGCACCCGTGGAAAGGGAACTATGAGCACGCACGCCCCGCACGAGCACCCCCAGCACGAGCACAGCGAAGAAACTGAGAAGCTTCAGCCGGAAAACACCGCGGCCGAGGCTTCGCAGGCCACCCGCCATAGCGCCGTCGTCTCCCCCTCCCCCACGCAGATTAAGCGTTGGCGCCGCTACCTTGCCGATGAGGAGTCGGAGGCGCGCATCTACCGCTACCTGGCTCGCCGTGCCGAGGGTACCGACCGTGAAATCTTGCTGCAGGTTGCTGAGGCGGAGAAGCGCCACCAGCAGCATTGGCGTGACATGCTCGGTGAGCACGCGAATGTGCACGTGCGCCCGTCCCTGCAATCGCAGCTACTGCAGTTCTTGGCGAAGAACTTCGGTTCGGTGTTTATTCTTGCGATGGCTCAGCGCGCCGAGTCCCGCTCCCCCTACGCTGAGGATCCGGACGCCACCGAGGAAATGGCGGCTGACGAGGCGATTCACGAGGAGATTATTCGTGCCCTGGCGACTAACGGTCGCGAGAAGCTTTCGGGTAATTTCCGTGCGGCGGTCTTTGGCGCTAACGATGGCCTGGTCTCGAATCTGGCGCTGACTATGGGTATTACCGCGTCGGGTGCGTCCAGCTCGATGGTTCTGCTGTCGGGTATTGCGGGTCTACTGGCGGGTGCGCTGTCGATGGCGGCGGGCGAGTTCGTGTCGGTGCGTTCTCAGCGTGAGCTGCTGGATGCCTCCCAGCCGACCCAGGTGACCCTGCGCGTTGCGCACGATTTGGATTTGGATTCGAACGAGCTGGAGCTGATTTACCGTGCCCGCGGCATGGAGCCGGAGGCGGCGCATCACCGTGCGATGGAGCGTTTCGGCTACCTGGATTGCGATTGCGACCCCTCGCTGTCTCACCGCGAGGATAAGGACCGTGAGGAGAACGTGGCTTTGGGTACCGATATTGGTGCCGCCGCTGCGTCGTTCGCGTTCTTCGCTTCGGGTGCGTTGGTTCCGATTCTGCCCTATATTTTCGGTTTCTCGGGTGTGTTCGCGATGGTGCTGTCCCTGCTGTTTGTGGGTGCGGCTCTGGGCTTTACCGGCGGTGTGGTGGGTCTGCTTTCGGGTGCTTCTCCGCTCAAGCGCGGTATCCGTCAGATTCTGATTGGTTTCGGTGCGGCGTTTGTGACCTACCTGCTGGGTCTGGCGTTCGGCACGACGGTTGGCTAGCCACAACGCCCCTTTAAGCTCTCCCAAGTGTATATAGCCGCTCATGCATGTGTTGCATTCCCTGTAAGCACCACAGCCTGAGCGCAAAGAAACCCCCGGCGGATACATTCAGTGTATCTACCGGGGGATTCCATCTCTCTCTGCACTTACACCGCTCAGCACGGGGCAAGCAACTGTGGGGGAAAACTCCACGGGGCGTTAAGCTGAGGCCCTACAGTATAACCAGATTAGGGGTTAATCTGGGTGGTAGTCTCAGCGCCAGAGAGCGCCTTGGTGTCGGTGTAGCCGTTACCGGAGTAGGTAATGGTTGCATTCTGGATGCTGGAGGTCTGCTTGTAGGAGACCCAACCCTGTGCAGGGTTGAAGAACACAATACCGGGCATGATGACAACCTGACCGTACAGCTTGTTACCGGTCTGCTTCAGAGTGTACGCCTTGGTAGTAGTGAAGGTAATACGACCCTTGAAGGTGTAGGTGCCATCAGAATTCTTGGTCACGGTCGGGACCGAAGCAGACCAGTTGCCTGCTGCCTGAGCAACCGACAGGTAGCGTGCCTGACCTGCCGAAGCAACCAGCTCTGCAAGCGTACCCTTCAGCGCGCGGCCGTTGGGGGTCCACGCCTGACCGTTGATCTTACCGCTCTTAGCACCGTTCAGAGCATTAGCAGGCACGGTGTACTCAACATCAGTCACAAAGGTTGCACCAGCAGCCAGGGTTGCGGTGGAACCTGCAACATAGCCGGTACCAGTCTTGGGCGCAGTGGTCGGGACAGACCACCAGAAACCGCTAGATGCCACGTAGGAGCCGGGGGATGCAGTCTGGGAGTTGTTAACCGGGGTAAAGGTACCCTCACCGTTGACGAACAGGTTACGGTTGGTAGGCTTGGAAGCGCTATCGTCCCAGTTCAGGTCGGATTGGGGCTTGGAAGAAGATGCGAAGTACGCCTCAGGAGTGGTCGGGTGAATGGGGCCGGTGCTGGTGGACGAAGCGTAACCAACAAAGCCGCCACCGTACTGAGCGCTGACAAACAGGCCGCTCTGGATAGTCAGCTTATCGTCAGAATCCTCGCTCCTGGTAGATGCTGCATAGGCCGGCACGGCAGCAGAAGCTGCAATAACAGGTGCAGACCAGACGCCTGCCTTAGCGACAGAGCGACGGGAAATGGGCTGAGTCATGAGTGAATGTTCTCCTCGTATGTGATGAAATATAGATAGAGCCTACATGTATAACAATCTGACTAGGCTCAATGGGCTTTATTATATGTCTATTAGCATAGACTTTTCACCTTTTTCACCATGATATATATAACAAAGCAGGCTCTTCAGCTCACTGAACTATTTTCAAAAACCTGATTTAACGTACAGATGCCGGTAGTCTCGGGGACTACCGGCATCTGCCGCATTTTATGCTGTTTACTTCGCTGCGAAGATTTCGCGCATCAGGTTTGCAGCCTCGGAGGGGGTCTTACCAACCTTCACGCCTGCTGCTTCCAGAGCTTCCTTCTTCGCCTGAGCGGTACCGGAGGAACCGGAGACAATAGCGCCCGCGTGGCCCATGGTCTTACCCTCGGGAGCGGTGAAGCCCGCAATGTAACCGACGACGGGCTTGGTCACGTTTGCCTTGATGTACTCTGCAGCACGCTCCTCAGCGTCACCACCAATCTCACCAATCATGACGATTGCTTCGGTCTCGGGGTCAGCTTCGAAAGCTTCCAGAGCGTCGATGTGGGTGGTGCCGATGATGGGGTCGCCACCAATACCGATAGCGGTGGTGAAACCAATGTCGGACAGTTCGTACATCAGCTGGTAGGTCAGGGTACCGGACTTGGAAACCAGACCGATCTTGCCCTTGCCGGTGATGTTCGCCGGGATAATACCGACCAGGCACTCCTCGGGGGAGATGATGCCGGGGCAGTTGGGGCCGATGATGCGGGTGATCTGCTTGCCGTTCTCGTCCACGGATGCCTTAGCAGCTGCCCAGAACTCTGCGGAGTCCTGAACCGGAACGCCCTCGGTGATGACGACGACGAGGCCGATCTTAGCCTCGATAGCCTCGAGAACTGCTGCCTTGGTGAAGGCCGGGGGAACGAAGACGATGGAGACGTTCGCGCCGGTCTTCTCCATAGCCTCAGCTACGGAACCGAAGACGTCCAGCTCGATGTCGGAGCCGTCCTTCGCCTTGTGGGTGACGGTGGTGCCAGCCTTGCGAGCGTTCACGCCGCCCACAATGTTGGTGCCTGCTGCGAGCATGCGTGCGGTGTGCTTGGTACCCTCGCCACCGGTGATGCCCTGAACGATGACCTTGGAGTCCTTGTTCACAAAGATAGACATATTACTTCCTTGAAATCCTTTGCTGGCGATTACGCCTTGTGAGCGAGCTCTGCTGCCTTGTCAGCGCCGGAGTCCATGGTCTCAGCCAGAACAACCAGCGGGTGGTTCGCCTCGGAGAGGATGCGGCGACCCTCAGCAACGTTGTTGCCGTCCAGGCGCACAACCAGGGGCTTGGTTGCTGCGTCGCCCAGAATCTCCAGAGCCTTCACAATGCCGTCTGCCACTGCGTCACATGCAGTGATGCCGCCGAAGACGTTCACGAAAACGCTCTTGACCTGCTCGTCGCCCAGAATGATTTCCAGGCCAGCAGCCATAACCTCAGCGGATGCGCCGCCACCAATATCAAGGAAGTTTGCGGGCTTGACGTTGCCGTGGTTCTCACCAGCGTATGCAACGACGTCCAGAGTGGACATAACCAGACCTGCACCGTTACCAACGATGCCGACCTCGCCGTCCAGCTTCACGTAGTTCAGGTCGAACTGCTTTGCCTTAGCTTCCAGCGGGTTCTCAGCGGACTTGTCCACGAGAGCCTCGTGCTCGGGCTGGCGGAATTCTGCGTTGTCGTCCAGGGAGACCTTGCCGTCCAGGGCGAGGATGGTGCCCTCGGGGGTCAGAACGAGGGGGTTAACCTCAACCAGGGTTGCGTCTTCCTTGGTGTAAACTTCGCCCAGCTTGACGAGAACGGGAACAACCTTCTCCTGCAGTTCTGCGGAGAAACCTGCTGCCTTAGCAATTTCCTCAGCCTTAGCCTGGTCCAGGCCAACCAGCGGGTCAACCTCGATCTTTGCCAGTGCCTCGGGGCGCTCAGCAGCGAGCTGCTCAATTTCCATACCGCCTTCTACCGAGCACATTGCCAGGTAGGAGCGGTTTGCGCGGTCCAGCAGGAGGGAGAAGTAGTATTCTTCGGCGATGTCTGCGCCGTCAGCGACCAGCACGCGGTGAACGGTGTGGCCCTTGATGTCCATGCCGAGAATTGCCTTAGCGTGCTCGTAAGCTTCTTCGGGGGACTTTGCGAGCTTAACGCCGCCAGCCTTACCGCGGCCGCCGGTCTTAACCTGAGCCTTAATGACGGTCAGGCCGCCAATTTCCTCAGCTGCTGCCTTTGCTTCTTCAGGGGTGGTCGCAACAATGCCCTTGAGCACGGGTACACCGTGCTTTGCGAAGAGCTCGCGCGCCTGGTATTCGAAAAGGTCCACAGGTGTCCTTCTTCTTCGAAGTGGTGCCGAGTACTGGTGCACTCGGCCTGGTCATTAGAGGTGTCTTCCCCTGTGTGTCCGGTACGTGCGATAGGTATCTCTCGCACCCGGCGCACACGCATCATTGACGCGGGGAATTTCTCTCGTCTCTACTCTATCGGATTCGGCGTGAGCTCGCACTCACAGAGCCCCAAATCTGAGATTTTAGCGACTCAGCTCACAAATATTTTGGGTAGATTCCACCCAAAGGGTGTGTACCAGGTAACTAACCAGAGCTGCCACTCCCCCATCCGCCGCGAAATACCGGCGAAAAAGCGGCGTTTACCGCCGTGCTCTGCCAAGCCCCGAAGCCTTTCTCAGCAGGCGGACAACACGCCCGGCACAGCCCGCAGAGCGGGGCGGGCACCCCCAGGTACCCGCCCCTCCAACGGCATTGTCAGGTTATTACGCCCGACGCGTTAGCTCACCTTCTCCAGCGGCGCGTAACGCAGCAGCAGGCGCTTCTCTTCCGAACCGAAACGGACCTTCGCCACGGTCTTATCGCCGCTACCCTCAACGGCGAGCACGCGGCCCTCACCGAACTTGGTGTGACGGACGGTATCGCCGACCGCCAGGGTCGGAATTTCCTTGCTCTGGTGCACGCGGGAACGGTTCGTCACCTTCGAGGTGGCCGCCGCCAGCCCGTAGCTTGCCGAGCCGTTAATATCCGCGGTGGACGGCTCGGAGCGGCGCACAGGGCGGGACTCGTAGGGGTCGTATGAGCCGCGCGAGCCACCGGAACTGTAACCACCCGAGCCGTAGCCGCCCGAGTAGCCGCCGGAACCGTAACTGGAACGAGAACCGCCCGAATAGCCGCCACCGCCGTAGGAACCGCGAGCGCCATACGCGCCCATACCGGAGGCGCCAAAGCCCGAGAAACCGGCGGTGCGCTTCCACTCGATAAGTTCCTCCGGAATCTCTTCCAGGAAGGGCGAGGGCGGGTTGAACTGGCTCTTACCCCACATCGTGCGGGTCTCAGAGCGGGTCAGGTACAGGCGCTCCATGGCGCGGGTCAGACCCACGTACGCCAGGCGGCGTTCCTCGCTCATTTCCTTCTCGTCGGTCAGGGCACGCTGATGCGGGAACAGGCCGTGCTCCATGCCGGTCAGGAACACCACGGGGAACTCCAGGCCCTTGGCGGTGTGCAGGGTCATGAGGGTGACCATGCCCTGGGCCTTCGCCTCAGCTGCTTCGGCGGCAATCTGCGCGGCGGAGGCGTTCTCACCCTCCGCGCTGGCGGGACGGTTCGGGATCGAGTCGGCGTCGGCGACCAGGGCCACGTGTTCGAGGAACTGCTCCAGGTCAGCGCCGGGGTTTTCGGTCTCGAACTCGACCATGGCGTCGAGCAGCTCGGAGAGGTTTTCCACGCGCGATTCGTCCTGAATGTCCTTGGAGGCGCGCAGAGCCGCCAGGTAGCCGGTCTGCTCCAGGACCGCCTCCAGGCAGGTTGCGGCGGGTTCGGTGCGGGCAATCTGCGCCAGGTCGTCCATGAGGCGCACGAACTCGGCGTACTTCTTCACCGCGGCGGCGCCCAGGCCGGGGATGTCGGCGGCCTGGCGTGCGGCGGCGTAGAAGGAGATGCGGTTCGCACTCGCGTACTCCGCCACCACGGACTCAGACTTGGCGCCGATACCGCGCTTGGGCTCGTTCAGAATGCGGCGCACGTTCACGTCGTCATCAGGGTTGCTCAGGGCGCGCAGGTACGCCAGGGCGTCCTTGATTTCCTTACGCTCGTAGAAGCGGGTACCACCAACCACCCGGTAGGGCAGGCCGGCACGCATGAGCATGTCCTCGAGGGTTCGAGACTGCGCGTTGGTGCGGTAGAAGATGGCGACGTCACCGGGCTGCACGCCGTGCTCATCAGCAAGGCGGTCAATTTCGCGGGTGATGTAGCGCGCCTCGGCGTGTTCGGATTCGGCGACGTAACCGATGATTTTCGCGCCCGCGCCGGAGGCGGTCCACAGCTTCTTGGGGCGACGGTCGGGGTTGCGTTCAATGACCGCGTTCGCCGCGGAGAGGATGTTCTGCGTGGAACGGTAGTTCTGTTCCAGCAGGATCGTGTGGGCGTTCGGGTAGTCCTTCTCGAAGTCCGTGATATTGCGGATATCCGCGCCGCGGAAGGCGTAGATGGACTGGTCGGAGTCACCCACCACGGTCAGCTCAGCGGGGGGCACGGCGTCCGGGTAGGGGCCGCGGTCAGCCGGTGCCTTCGCGTGGGCGCCGACCAGTTCACGCACCAGCTGATACTGGGCGTGGTTGGTGTCCTGGTACTCGTCCACAAGGATGTGGCGGAACTTGCGGCGGTAGTAGTTCGCGATTTCAGGGAACTTCTTGAGCAAAAAGACGGTGCGGCCAATCAGGTCGTCAAAGTCGAGAGAGTTGGCGGCGCGCAGACGCTGCGTGTAGACGGTGTAGATCTGCGCGATGGTCTTCTCGTACGGGTTATCGCTCGCCACGCGGGATGCGTAGGCTTCGGCGCTGACCAGCTCGTTTTTCAGCGCGGAGATGCGGTTGCCCACGGCCTTGGCGGTGAACTTCTTGGTGTCCAGGTTGAGCTCTTTAATAATGAGGCTCAGCAGGCGCTGCGAGTCAGTCGAATCGTAGATAGTGAAGGTGGACTTCAGACCCAGCGCGGCGGCCTCACGGCGCAGCACGCGCACGCAGAAGCTGTGGAAAGTAGAAATCCACATGTGCTTGGCGCGCGGGCCGACCAGCGCCTCAATACGTTCACGCATTTCGGCGGCAGCCTTGTTGGTGAAGGTGATGGCGAGAATCTGGCCGGGGGTCGCGCGGTGGGTTGCGAGCAGGTACGCGATGCGGTGGGTGAGCACGCGGGTCTTGCCGGAGCCGGCGCCCGCGACGATGAGCAGGGGCGAGCCGGAGTGCAGCACGGCCTCTTCCTGGCGTTCGTTGAGCCCAGCGGTGAGGGATGCGGGGTCCACAGCGTTGAGGCTGTGGGTGCGTTCGCCGTAGGGGTCGGCGGGGTCGAAGTCCTCGCCGTAGCCGCCGACGCGGTAGGCGGGCGGCATGAAGTCCCCGAGCGGGTCTGCGGCGGTGAAAGCTGCGGGTGCGCCGGATTCAGGAACGGGCGCGCTGGTGGCAGGCGCGCTGGTGGCAGAGGCACTGGAGGCGGGCATGCCGGTGGGCAGGGCGGCGGATGCCTCCTGTGCGGGTGCCTCCGTCATCGGGGTATCCATGGGAGGGGCGTAGTAGTCATCCTCGGCAGGGGGTACGTCGTAGTAGGGATCGAAGGGCGGCTCGTCCACCGGTGCTGCGGGGGTGACGAGTTCGGCGGCGAACAGGCCGTCCTGTTCGGTGAAGGGCTGCTTCTGCTGTTCGGGCTTGTCGCTCATCATCTACCTCGCTGCCTAGAATACACGTTCGATATTCCATGCTACCGCATTTGCTGCGCGGCTCCCACCCGTTCGGTCATCCGCCGCACGTCCTAAATCGGCAACGGCACACCGGTGGTACAGAATAGTCATGTTAGGATGACCGCATGACCCAGACCTTACCTCCGAGCCTCTCAATAGCCCTATGGTGCGATGGCTCAGCCGACGAAGCCGCGCAGTTCTATACCAGGGTTTTTCGCGATGCTTCCATCATGGAACAGGTGCCCGGACTCACGACGACTCTAAGCATCCACGGCTTCCAGCTCTCACTCATTAACGGTGATGACCAATACGTCCCGAACCAGTCCATCAGTTGCATCCTAAACTTTGACCCGCTCCTCTTCGGCGGTGAGGCGCAGGCGCGAGCATACCTCGATGAACTCTACAACGAGCTAAGTACCGGCGGTGTGCTGATGGAACTGGGTGAGTATCCTTTCTCCCCGCGCTACGCCTGGGTGCGTGATCGTTTCGGTATGACCTGGCAGCTGATGCTTACCAACCCCGAAGGCGACCCGCGGCCCTTCGTCGTGCCCTCTTTCATGTTTGGCGGTACAAACCACGGCAATGCAGAGGAAGCCACCAACCGCTGGATTTCCCTTTTTGATGATGCTCGCCGCGGCACCCTGTACTACTATCCAGAAAATAGCCCCTTTGAGGCAGATGCAGTGATGTTCACCGACTTCAACCTGCACGGCACCTGGATGGCGGCAGCAGATTCCGGCGCTTTTCATAATTTCACGTTCACGCCTGGAGTTTCAATCGTTCTTTCGTGCCGCACTCAGGAGGAGATTGATTACTATTGGGAGCAACTCTCGGCTATATCTGAGGCGGAGCGTTGCGGCTGGTGTGTAGATTGCTGGGGTGTTTCTTGGCAGGTTGTTCCGCACAATATTGCTGAGCTTATGGCTGATGAGGTAACTCGCCAAAAAATTCTGCAGCTGGGCAAGATAGACCTTGCCAAACTTTAATGTGTTCCCCATACGATTGCTAGATAGCATATTCACGCTACGCTAGGACAGCGAAACCGCCCGCGCCTGCTAATGCAAGCGACGGGCGGTTTCTCGTACCGGCGTGAATGCCGGTTCTGTGTGCCCCCGAGACGATTCGAACGTCCGACACCTTCTTTAGGAGAGAAGTGCTCTATCCCCTGAGCTACGAGGGCGTACCTAACCTAGTATAAAGCACCCCGCACCTCCGGTCAGCACAGCCCACCCAAGCCGTCGGTATCCACCGATAGTCGCCCCACGCTCATACCGCGTCCAAGTCCTGTTCACCACCCAGTGTTCACCACCCGAAGACACCCGCGCCCAGCGGCAGAACCGCTCCTACAATGTACGAATGAGCATCTACATTGACCCGCCCACCTGGCCCGCACACGGCACCGTCTTCTCACACCTCATCTCCGATGTGTCCCTGGCGGAACTGCACGAGTTCGCCGCAGCGGCGGGCATCAGTGAGCGCGCCTTCGACCGCGACCACTACGATGTTCCGGCGCACCTCTACGAGGACCTAGTACGGGCGGGCGCGAAGGAGCTCAGCGGTGCACAGCTGACTCGCACGCTCATTGCGAGCGGTCTGCGCATTCCGCTCAAGGAGCGCCCCGAGAAGATTCGCCCGCGTCTGCTTCGCGCCTGGGAAGCGGCGTTTACACCCCGCTTCAATACGCCCCGCTTCAAGCTCGTGGAGGCTCCTGCCGAGCTGCGGGCTCAACTCACGGCGCAGGTGGCTGAACTGGGTGAGAGTCTGCTGCAGGCGTGGGAGGAGTCGCACCGCGCCTACCACCACAGCGGGCACCTTTCGCAGATGCTCACCGACCTGGACCGCCTCTACGCGCATCACTCGCAGGCTGGTTCTACTCCCCTGGCGTTGATTCTGGCGGCGTGGTTCCACGACGCGGTCTATGAGGGCGCGCCGGGTGAGGATGAGCGCCGCAGCGAGCAGCTGGCGAGCACCTCCCTAAAGCCGCTGGTTACCGTGGGTCTACTCACCGATCAGGAGCTGCAGATGGTGAGTCTTCTGGTGCGCGCCACGGCAACCCACAAACTGCCCGAGTCTGCCGACCTACCGGCGGGCTATGAACCGGCGGATATTCAGCTGTTCCTCGACGCCGATATGGCTATTCTGGCAGCTGATTCGGCGCGCTATCGCCGCTACCTGCGCGGGGTGCGCAGTGAATACTCCCACTTTGACGATGAGGCTTTCCGTACCGGTCGTACGACCTTTTTACGTTCCATCCTGGGTCGTGAGCGTATCTTCCTTTCCGAAGAGGCTTTCAAGCTCTGGGAGGAGCCCGCGCGGGCTAATCTGCGTGCTGAGCTCAGCGAGTG
>ERZ773207.533-NODE-533-length-14257-cov-4.357344_pt1 | contig 14257 bp, 8 predicted proteins | sample MGYA00580997_ERZ773207 | MGnify/ENA primary metagenome ERZ773207 (study PRJEB29015, sample SAMEA2738170) | human oral metagenome | biome: human oral; feature: human-associated habitat; material: saliva | place: China | collected 2239 ... | reverse complement strand
CGATTACGTCTGCAGAACCCTTTCCTACGATTGGGGAAAGAACTTCTTTACCGTATCTTACCTGAGTGCTTACACTTCCACCACGCTGCGACATACCGTGAATCTCACTCATCTTAACATCGTAACCAGCTTCCATTAGGCCGCTCGTAAGAATCTTACTTGCAAGGATTGTTCCCTGTCCACCTACTCCTACGAGGAGAATATTCTTAACATCACTCATTATCTCTGCACCTCCTCAATAGCATCAAATGGGCATACCTGCTTGCAGACTGTACAGCCTACGCAGCTATTAACATCGATAACAACATCATCCTTTGAAGACATGAGAGCTGGGCAACCTGTTCTTACACAAGCCTTACAGTTTCTGCACTTGTCCTGAATGATGTGACACTGAGTCTGGTGTAGTCCCTTGAACTCATCAAGATCCTGCTGGCTGAACTTCTTTAGTACGCATGGCCATCTTGTAATGATAACTGTTGGCTCCTCGCTAGCGATGCAAGCATCGAGAACCTTATCAACTTCGTCAAGGTGTAGAGGATTTACTGTGTAAATGTTCTCTTCCTTGATTCCTACTGCCTTAACTAGAGCAGGAATATCAACTTCTGGAGCTGGCTTGCCCATCAGAGTGAATCCTGTTCCAGGGTTCTCCTGGTGACCAGTCATACCAGTAATTCTGTTGTCGAGGATAACGCTGATACTATCACTCTGATTGTATACAGCATCCATCAAGCTTGTGATTCCACTGTGGAAGAATGTGGAGTCTCCGAGAACACCTACAGCCTTAGTCTTTGCTCCTGCAACCTTGTAAGCCTGAGCAGCACCGTGAGCCATTGAGAGGGAAGCTCCCATACAAATAGCTGTATCAAGTGCGCTTAAAGGTGCGTTAGCTCCGAGTGTATAGCAACCGATGTCTCCGTTGATCATGAGACCTTTCTTCTTCTTGATCGCCTGGAAGAATCCTCTGTGAGGACATCCTGCACATAGCGTTGGAGGACGTACAACAGACTGAAGTTCTGAATCATAAGACTCTGGCTTAACTCCTGTAAGTGCTTCTCTAACGATATCTGTGTTGAGCTCGTCAAACTTTGGAATCTGCTGATTTCCAATGCACTCAATTCCGTGAATCTCGAGGAACTCCTGTAGGTATGGGTCCATCTCTTCGATTACGTATACCTTATCTACCTTGCTGCAGAAATCCTTGATTAGGTCTGTAGGTAGCGGGAATGTCATTCCGAGCTTTAGGTACGAAGCATCCTCACCGAATGTTTCCTTAGCATACTGATAAGAGATACCAGATGTAACAACACCGATCTTAGTCGAGTGCCATTCAGGCTGGTTGATTTCTACTTCATTTGCATAAGCTTCCATGTTAGCTAGCTTAGTCTCGAGATTAACTCTCATCTTCTTAGCATTAGCTGGTGCGGAAACATACTTTTCAATCTGCTTCTTGTAAGGAACGTACTCATGCTCTTCTCTATCGCCGAGTTCTACGATTCCCTTTGAGTGACAGACTCTAGTTGTTACATGGAAAAGAACTGGAGCATCGAATCTCTCGGAAAGACCGAACGCCATCTTCATGTAATCCTTACACTCCTGCGAGTTGGCTGGCTCTAGCATAAGCAGTCTTGCTGCCTTTGCATAGTTTCTGTTGTCCTGCTCGTTCTGGGAGCTGTGCTGACCTGGGTCGTCAGCGGATACGATAACAAATCCACCTGTAACTCCAGTGTATGCGATTGTGAAGATAGGGTCTGCTGCTACGTTAACACCTACATGCTTCATAGCACAGAATGATCTAACACCTGCAATGGATGCACCGATAGCAGCTTCTGCAGCTACCTTCTCATTAGGAGCCCACTCTGAGTACACATCATCCTTGTACTGAGGCATATTCTCGAGAATCTCGGTGCTTGGAGTACCGGGATAGGCCGAAGCAAACTGGCAGCCACCTTCATATGCGCCGCGAGCAATAGCTTCGTTGCCCGACATAATTACTTTCATCTACTTACCTCCTTAAGTTTAACCGTATTAAACTTGTCATAAATATACTTGAATTATACAAATGAACATAATGCTCGTCAAACAATGTGTTTTGTGTGTTTTTTTGTACTTTTGTAGTGTTTTTACAATATTTTATGTGTCACTACTCTATTTTTTGTTAGTTTCGCCTTTGTATTTGCCAACATAATTTTATTACTATAAAAATTTTATATTTTATCTGAAAATAATTTACTCCTCAAATATCCGTTTACACCCTATACCGTCTGGTATGCTATGCACTGCTCTCTTTCCATAAAAAAATGTATTCCGCGCGAGGAATCTTTCCATCGATCTGGCTCAAATCCGTTAGCCGGTTCTACCCATTTCCCGCGTTCATAGTAGAAGTCTGGATCAACTGTCGACTGCGCCCAATCATAACTAATTGTCTCATCAATGCTCTTGATCGATAGCACCTTTGCTTTGTCACACCTACAGGTTTCCCTCGTTGCAGAAACCCTGCGGGCATCTGCTGGCACTAGTAGCTGTACTACTCTGAGCTCTGAGCAGCACTTCCATGCTATAAATGGACCTGTTTCCGGTGGCACCTGTTTGTACCATTTGGTATTTTCGTCTACGATGATGCCATCAAGATTGGCGTCCTCGAGGACTGCGGCATATAGATTTACTCCGCGTAGGTCGCTGTCCGAGAGGTCGATATCGCGGAAGATGGCTTCGGTCATATTGGTATTGACGAAGCGGCACGCGTGCATCGGGCACTCTCGGAAGAGTGTGCCTGATATGCTGGAGCCGCTGAGGTCGGCGCCAGCGAGGTTGCAGTTCTCGAAGCTGCATAACCTAAAGGTGATGTTAGTCAAATCGCAGCCTTTGAGGTCTACGTTCTTGATCGCACTCTCTTCTATTATAAGACGTTCAGCTTTATTTCTCTTAGTTATTAACTTTTTAAACTCTTCTGAAGAAAATTCCTTATTCATGAATCTTTTCCTCCACCGCATTTATGTAGTCGAAAAACTATAACTTTATGCTGCTTAATTTTCAATGGGTTTACTCTAAAATCAATATATTAAATATGATTAGCCAAGTCAATATAGCCAAATCTGTTGAATTTACTTATATCGCTCATTGATTTGCCTATCTGCGATGATTGCGTTATACTTTGAAAAATTACAGATTTAGCCATAAACAGAGGTATAGTTATGAAAACAGTAAAGGTTAGGAATGTAGAAATTGGTTCTGGTATTCCGAAAATCTGTGTGCCCATCGTAGGAATATCAAAAGAAGATATATTAGATGAGGCAAAACATCTTGTAGGAATTCCTGTTGATATAGCTGAGTGGCGGATAGACTGGTTTGAAAACGCTTTTGATCCTATCAAAGTTGAAGAAATTTTAAAAGAGCTGAGAGCAGTTCTCGGTGATACACCTATACTCATAACATTTCGAACCTCAAAGGAAGGTGGGAAAAAATCTATTGAGCCTGATTGTTATGTTGAGCTCAATATTAAAGCTGCCGAAACTGGCTATATCGATATTGTAGATGTAGAAGCCTTTTCCGGAGATGACGTTGTAAAGGAGATTATCGCTGGTGCGCATAATGCAGGTGTAAAAGTTATCGCTTCGAACCATGATTTCGATAAGACGCCAGACAAGGACGATATAATTTCAAGGCTTTGCAAAATGCAGAGCTTAGGCACTGATATATCTAAGATTGCTGTAATGCCAACAAATAAGCATGATGTTCTCACCCTCTTAGCTGCGACAGAAGAGATGTATAGAAATTATGCAGATCGCCCTATTGTCACAATATCTATGGGAAAGCTCGGATCAATTTCCAGGCTTTGTTGCGAAGCATTTGGTTCAGCTATCACTTTTGGAACTGCAAAAAAAGCATCAGCCCCTGGCCAATTAGAGGCAATAGACCTACATACTATTCTTACACTTTTGCATAAAGAATTATGAACGTTATGAAATTTCGCCGAGAAACATATGACTCTAAAACATTCATTGTTAATATTCACAAAGAAATTTATATTTTTTAGATTTTTTACTTGACTTATTACCAATCAAAGGATTAATATAAAACCAGCTTTTGAATAAGACTGACTCGATAGAGGTCGCGGAAATCAAGAGTACTCAGTAGCCATAGCTTGGGAAGCTGCTACTAAGGAAAGGGAAATCCGCCGAAGGGAATATCGCCCCAACGATATTTTCTGGGTCGGTGCAGAATATGCGCCGAACTGTCACATCGTAAAATGTGGAGCGCTATCAATGGTATATAGCTAATGCGTATTTTGCATTACTTACGTACGAACCATGGATACGTTTCAGACGTTATTCATGGCTATTTTATTTATACGGAGGTTTAAAAAAATGATACGCATTAACAGAAGCAGAATTATATACGTGTTTGGACTCGCCACACTATTTATCGCCGCTATGCCACTTGTGGCTATGGCAGCTGACAGCAAGCCAGCTATGTACGCAACAGCATGGGCAGTTCTGCCGCCTATCGTTGCTATCGGGCTCGCCCTCATCACTAAAGAGGTTTACAGCTCTCTGTTCATCGGAATACTTGCCGGCGGACTAATTTACTCGGGAATGAATTTACCTAAATTCATGAACCATGTAATGATTGATGGTTTCATCGCATCTCTATCTTCATCGGGAAATGTTGGAATCCTCGTATTCCTCGTTATTCTGGGTATGCTCGTAGCGATGATGAACCTCTCCGGAGGTTCCACAGCATTTGGTAACTGGGCTGCACAAAAGATTAAAACTCGCCGTGGCGCTCAGTACTCAACTGTAGCTCTTGGTATACTTATTTTCGTAGATGATTATTTTAACTGTTTGACAGTTGGTAGCGTTATGAAGCCGCTCACTGATAAATACAACGTTTCAAGAGCTAAACTCGCGTACTTAATCGACGCAACTGCTGCTCCAGTCTGCATTTTAGCCCCAATTTCATCTTGGGCTGCAGCTGTTAGTGGATTCGTTCAGGGTAAAAATGGTCTTAGCATATTTATTCAAGCTATCCCTTACAACTTCTACGCACTGCTAACTATCGCTATGATGTTCATGATTATAACTATGAACTTCGATTATGGAAAAATGGCGACTTACGAGCAAAATGCTGTAGAGAATGGAGATATTTTTACAGTACAGGATGCAGCCGCACTAAAGAACGATGGCGCTGCTGATACGGTTCACCAGGGTTCAGTTATGGATCTCATGTTCCCTGTAATCGTCCTAATCATCTCTTGCATCACAGGAATGCTGTACACCGGCGGTTTCTGGAAAGGTAGCTCGTTCGTAACCGCATTTGCAGGATGCGATGCTTCGACATCCCTCGTACTCGGAAGTGTTGTTGCACTAGTCATCACTATCGTATACTACATGATCAGAAGAGTCGTTCCATTTTCAGAAATTATGGAATGCGTACCTGAAGGCTTCAAATCCATGGTTTCACCAATCCTCGTTCTAACAATGGCGTGGACTCTAAAGACTATGACTGACTCTCTCGGTCTCGCTCAGTTTGTTGCAGATATGATGGATAAAGTACCTGGCGGATTCATTGTTGTAATCCCAGCTCTGTTCTTCCTCGTATCTTGCGCTCTAGGTTTTGCGTCTGGCACGTCGTGGGGAACGTTCGGAATCCTCATTCCTATTGCTCTAGCGGTAACTGCAAACAGACCTGATATGATGATTGTCCTCATCTCTTCCTGCATGGCTGGCGGAGTTTGCGGTGACCACTGCTCACCGATTTCAGATACTACAATCATGTCATCTGCAGGTGCAGCTGTTAGACACATCAGCCACGTTGAGACTCAGCTACCTTACGCTGCAACTGTTCTCTCGGTATCGGCAGTATGCTATGTAATTGCTGGCATCATGGAGTCACCATGGGTTGCACTCGCTGTAGGCCTAGTGCTTCTATATACGGTTCTACGCTTCTTCAAGAGAAGAGAAGGTTCGTACGTAGTGAACGAAGCTCAGGCTATAGAAACTGCAACTGTTCAAGGCTAAAGCGAGATAAATAAACATAACTACGCTTTGCACACGTTGTTAGATTGACCTTAATACAATAAGAAACAGGAGCCATCACTGCTATGTGCTGGCCCCTTTCTGTATATATCAATCAGAGCTGCATAAACGGGATTATATGTAGTGCAGCCGCTACGATAAATAATCCTAGCAAGATGAACATGCTTCCGATAATGCAGAACGCCTTCTTGCTATTATTAATTATATCTTGTGGATTTAACTCCTTTATATAAAATCTTGTAGGCGAATGTTTGTCGTAAATTATAGTGATGGGAATCTCATCTGTTACCATTAGTAACCCTAGTTGTTCTCCACTAACGCAAGCAACGTTTTGTAGACCACTGGGCCTGCCACCTTATATCCTGTTCCACCATTCCTAACCCATGCTACAAATGCATACGGATGGTCCGCATCATCTATAAATCCAACAAACCATGCATCTGGTGTTCCACTTCCTGTCTCGGCGGTTCCTGATTTTGCATAAATATCGAGTCCCCTAAAGTTGCTCTCTCCGTAAGTGACTTTGACATCATTTTTCATCATGGCCTTCATCTTCTCCGCAGTTCCACTGCTCAGATATTTCCCGAGAGAGTCACCACCTGTCACTTTCTTGAGGAAGTTCGAAGAACTGATGAGGTAAGGGTTTATAGCCTTTCCGTTATTTGCAATTGCGCCCATATATACCATCATCGATGCAGGATTTACTAGGTCTTCCGCCTGTCCAATGCCTGCCCAGCTCAGCTTAACAGGATCGTTGCTTGGAAAGTTAAATGTACCCTTAGCTGTCTTTATACCGTTTATATTGAGGGAGTTGGTCAGTCCAACCTTCTTGACATACTCCTTCATTGTACTTGCACCAACCTTGCGAGTAATCTCTCCAAATGCACCGTTGCAAGACTTGGCAAGCGCCATCTCAAAGTCAACATGTCCGTGTGCCTGTGTGCATTTTATTGGCGAACCGTTTACATACGTAACACCAGAACAGTTGAATTCAAAGCTATCTATGTCATCGACGTTATCGATTGCAGCAGCTGCCGTCACCGTCTTAAATGTCGAGCCTGGTGTTAACTTTCCAGATAGGAAGGTATTGAAGTACTCAGATGAATTTGAATTTGTCGGCAGCGTACCCTGTGGATCAACAGTAGGTGTGCACACCATCGCCATTATCTCACCTGTCTTGTAGTTATACACCGCTACCATACCCTGACGGTTTCCGAGCGCCTTGTATCCTGCAAGGTTTGCCTTGGAATCTATGGTCAGATTAATCTTGCTTCCATCCTTCGTCGTATCGTAAGTGCCATTTAACAAATCATATCCGATTAGCTGTGGTCTAAACATATTGATAGCACCTGTCGCTATATTTCCTTTCGGATCTCCAACCGCATGGACTGTCGCCCTTCTAAGTGAAGCATCTGAAGGGTATGCTAGGCCATCCTTAGTGCAATTGAGTAACATCACACCATTTCTGTCGTAGATAGTACCTCGGTTTATTTCTCCATTTGTGTATATCTGTCTATTGCCGTAGAAACTCGCCCAATCTTGCCCTTTAGTTACGAATCTCCATGTAAAAATCAATATCCCTATGAATAGCGAAGCGGCCAGCAGCAGACAGATATTCGCTCTACGCTCTAGTTTCCGCATTTGCTACCTCCTTAATCTCATTATGCATGCTAAGGCCTCCTTTTGATTGCAAGACTGGCATCTTTACGCATATCCGCAGCTTTGAAGTAGGCTAGCATCGCCCATGAGCACATCGCACTCGTGCCTCCAGTAGAGACGAACGGGAATGTAACTCCAGTCAACGGGAATAAATCTACTGCGCCAAATATATTTAGCATGGTCTGGAAAATCATCATCGTCGCCGCTCCGCACGCTGCTATCGTATAGAACGCCGATCTACCAGCTACGATGGAATTTACCGCAAATAAAGAAAGTGTAATAATGCAGAGCACAAGCAGTATCGCTATGATTAACCCCCATTCCTCTGTTACAAAGCCGAAAACAAGGTCTGTGTTCGATGCCGCAACGGTCTTGAGAGAACCATTTCCAGCCCCGAGGCCAAGCATGCCACCGCCAGAAGCATATGACATAGTTCTGGTCTGCTGGTAACCCATTCCGTTGATAAAGTCAGGCTCCCATACGTGACCCCACGCTTTAAATCTGCTTAGTATATACGGTCTAAACCTTAAAACCATAATACCCATGATTCCGGCTGCACCGATAGTCAGAATTAATCTCGAGAAATCTCCACTTCTTAGGAACGAAATTACGAGATAAGTCACAAAGAATATGAGCGCGCCTCCGAAGTCTCCCATCTTGGCGAGGCAAGCGAGGCAGAATAGTGAGAACAGCATAAACCCGTAGAGATTCTTCTTGTTGAAGAGATTCTCCATAGTTGCTGCACCTATGCAAATGAATGCGAGCTTGACGATTTCAGATGGCTGAATCGAAATGCCTCCAATATTTACCCAGTTTGCTGCTCCGAATTTTGTCGTACCGAATATTATGTTGAATAACAGCAGTCCGATGGCAAGTGCTGCAAGAACCGGTTTAATCTTCTCCGTCCTCTTGAGGTCACGCATATAAATACACATAAATATGAAGATGAATATTCCGACAAGAGTCGCAATGTACTGCTTCATGGTGAGTGCAGGATTAGCAGATGTCGTAACCGCCAGCCCTATCGTGGACATGAAGAATGCTATCATCTCCATCTCAAACCCTTTGCTACCCATGGCTCTAAATAGAATCACATAAATCCACATGGTTACAGAAAGTAGCGGAATTGAAAGAAGCGCCCCTGGAGTCAGATTCGTTCCCATGCCAATTATCAGCTGTATCATCGTCAAAAACTGAAATGCGGTGATAGCAACCATAAGTGGCCATGGCGAGACGGGTTTCTTGTCCATCGAGCGCATAGCATCGTTATTCTTCTCCTCTTCGACGCTTATCGCAGCGAGTGTGCATCTCGCACCGCCCATGATAATTTCGTCACCAGGATTTATTATGTATTTCTTACGAGGTATGAGCTGGATTCCGTTGATGACAGTTCCATTCTTGGAATTCAAATCCTTGAACATCCATTTTCCGTCTTTACGGCGAATTAAAAGCGCCTGCGTATTAGAAATCGTATCGAGCTCAATACGTAGGTCAACAGATGAAGATCTGCCGATTATATTCTCCCAATGAGTTATCGGAAGCGCAACGCCGTCTTCAACCGAGAGATAACCCCAAACCTCTGGAGTTACTCTCGTTGAGAGCAGCGACATGATGGATTTCATAAGTATGTATACTGCCAAAATTACGAAAATCCATCTCGATATCGTCGTTATGTATTTTGCGAAAATAGGATTATTCTCGACAAAAGTAAGTACGGATGTAAATAAACTATCTATGGTTACCACCCCATTTACAGTAATCTCTATTTCTTCCAGGAGCTCTTAAGGCTTACGATGCTGTTAAACACCTTCTCGTCATCAGTTGTTAGCTCACTATCCGCAATATAATACCCTTTGCGGAAGAACTGGAATCTCTCACCAGCCTTGACATCAGCTACCGCTGGCTCCGCATAGCCCCAAGTCTCGTGCAGCGAATCAGGATTGAGCTCTAGGCTTCCCTCTTCATTCTCAAGCATGAGCGTCTGATACTCGCGAATCTTAATCTTGACTGCGGTCGAGGCTTCCACGAAATGAATTGTGCCCTTTACCTTGCGATTTCCACCCTCAGTACCACTCTTTGTCTCAGGATCGTAAGTGCAGAGCAGTTCCTTGATGGTGCCATCCTCATTCTTAACTACCTCATTGCAGGTGATGAAATAACCTCCCTTGAGTCTTACCTCATTGCCAGGGAAAAGTCTAAAGTACTTCTTAACAGGCGCTTCCATGAAATCCTCTCCGTCAATCCATAGTTCACGGCCGAACGGGATTTCCCTCTCTCCGAGTTCAGGAGCATTTCTGTTATTTTCAACTGCGCAACTCTCAATCTGACCTTCAGGATAATTAGTAATCACCACCTTGATAGGATCCATTACGACGTTACGTGCAGCGACCTTGAACTGAAGGTCATCACGCACGCTGGTCTCGAGCTGTGCAAAATCTACTGTCGAATTTGACTTTGCAACTCCAATATCGTCACAGAAGCTTCTGATTGCTTCAGGTGTATATCCACGTCTTCTAATACCAGCAATTGTAGGCATACGAGGATCATCCCAGCCAGAAACTGTGCCCTCGTCGACGAGCTTCTTGAGATATCTCTTGCTCATCAGCATGTTAGTTATATTGAGTCTTGCAAACTCAATCTGTCTTGGCTGAGGATTCCAGAAGCCCACTTCATTGAGAACCCAGTCATACAGAGGTCTGTGATCCTCGAACTCCAGTGTGCATATAGAGTGAGAGATTCCCTCAATCGCATCCTCAATTGGATGAGCAAAGTCATACATAGGGTAGATACACCACTTGTCACCTGTGTTATGATGTGTCGCATGCGCAACTCTATAGATAATTGGATCTCTCATGTTGATATTAGGCGAACTCATATCAATCTTGGCACGGAGTACGACCTCTCCATCCTTATACTTTCCCGCTCTCATATCTTCAAATAGCGAGAGATTCTCCTCAATGGTTCTGTCCCTATATGGACTCTCTTTGCCAGGCTCAGTAAGCGTTCCTCTGTATTCCTTCATCTGCTCTGCTGAGAGCTCGCAGACATATGCCTTACCTTTCTTGATAAGCTCAATCGCTGCATCATACATAGTATCAAAGTAGTCGGAAGCCCATCTCTTCTCATCCCACTCAAATCCGAGCCAACGCACATCCTCCTCGATTGAATTTACGTATTCCATATCCTCTTTTACAGGATTGGTATCGTCGTATCTGAGGTTACACTTTCCGCCGTATTTCTTAGCCGTTCCGAAGTTCAGGCAAATAGACTTAGCGTGTCCAATGTGCAGATATCCGTTAGGCTCCGGTGGAAACCTCGTGTATACCTCTTGGTACTTACCCTCCGCTAGGTCATCATCTATCATGTTATGAATGAAATTGCTTCTCATCGTAGTTTCTGGTGAATGCTCTTTATCGATAGCCATCGCTGCCCTCCTCGGCTTAATTTATCGCATGTTCGCCAAGTCACAAACGCGAACCACAATGTGGCTTACCAATGCGTCTATAACTTGGCGAATGCACTTAATTTCTTAAAATTATATCATAATCATGCAGTTTTCAAAAGGTAGAGCAGCATCCACGACCTTAAAAATCCTCTGCAGACTATGTGCCGAATATTGCTTAAATATCCACTCTTGCAAGTATTGCCGCTGGCGTTTTTCTCATAGTCTGAATTACAGGAATTAAGCCAACAATCAAGTTAAAGCCTAATATAACTAGGAACGACATAACAGCAACCCCTGGTGCAATAAAGAATTTAGCTCCAAATAGCGCAGTCGTATGACTAAGCACATAATAAGCGGCTGCAATGCCTGGAACTGCCGTAATAGTCGTGATAACCGCAATCTCTCCGATAAACATTTTGTATACATCGCGCTTCTTGAGACCGATTGCACGCATAGTCCCAACTTCCTTAATTCTGGATAGGAACGATGATCTAAGCATCAAAAATAGCTCTATCAAGGAGATGAGTATGAGTATTCCAGCGGCCGTTAGTGTGCTTCTGAAGTTCTGAGATTCCGATGCAACATACTTCTCTCTATCACGGTCATAGTTAACCTGCACGGAATATCCCTTCTCCATCAGCTTATCGGCTAACACACCTGGCTCTTCTGAATACACCGATACACTTCTCTGCTTGGAGATATATCCAAGCAGCAATGTGTGGTTCGTCGTATAGTATGCGTCATCCTCCTGTGAATCCGTTGTGTAATATCCAACAACCTTGAGCTTGTGGTTGTTCACCTTAGCACTGATTTCCTTGTTGAGAGGCATTTCCTCTTCATGTGTATCACGAACTACAACCTCATAGTCGTTCGCTGGGGCCTTCCCCTTCTTAATCTTGAGTGATGAAGGTGCATACGTATAGTCTGTAATAGGGTTATCACCTTCTTGACTCTCACCTTCACCCGCCTCATCGTTAGGCATGCTCACAGGTCCGTCTAGAGTTGAACCGCTCTTGCTATACATGAGAATGTCCTGACAATATGCATCTGCAAAATATGCCGAAGGAGAGTTAACATTTGAAATTCCCGTGATAGTGAACTCTCCGAGGTTCTTGATGCTAATCTTGCGCCCGATGAGGTCAGACGTCTTGATTACTCCAACTTCCTGTAAGAGTCTCGCCTTGAATAGCTTGTCCACTATCAGCTTGTCAATTACAACACCTCTATCGTCTGTTGGTAACTCTCCCTTGTATAGGTCTGATTTCTTGAGCGTACTGATCGGCGTTATCGATGCATTGAACTGAATCACATAATTAGAACTCTGTAGATATTCAGTGAGTGGCATCTCTAAGGCAGCTTGAGTATTCCCGAAAAATGCAGCTTTCACCCCTTCAGTGTTCCGCAGTGTATCGACTAGTGCCGTATCCTTCTGTGAGTTATTTACAGTGATGTAGTTAGCGTTCGTAGTGAGGAAGTCCTTTTCTTTGATATCGAGAACTCCAAACACATTACTTATAGCTACGAATGTAAATATCGATGCGAACACGAATCCGATGAGCAGCAACTTCTTGATTCTGTTGAACTTAGCGAGCGACTTGAACCCATTCGTAAACATCTTGATTGGTGAGTAGAGCGAAGTGTATTTCGCTTTGTACCCTTCAGGCAGGTACTTATCATACTCGAAGCGGTTGTTTTCGTATATGCTAGAATCCATCGCCGAGTAGTTATCATCTATAAGCTCGATATTAGAATTCTCATCTACCACGTTGTATTTGCCGCCTGTATCTACATAGAGATTCCCTGCTCTGAGAACAATCTTGATTCCTGCCTCCGAGAGCCCATCGCTGTACACATCGACTTTGATATCCTGGTTGCCATATGCGTCATGCGTTGGCATATCCTTGAGGTAAATCTTGTTCTCTAGCTGATAGTCAAGGTAATTTTCCGTATCATTTTCTCTATCACCAACGACTTTTCCATCCTTCATATCTATGATTCTTGAAGAATAGAACTCAGCTATCTTCTTCTCGTGCGTTACGAGCAGAACGAGTCTGTCCTTGGATATGGTCTTGATGATATTCATGACCTCGATTGTGTTCGCACTATCGAGGTTTCCGGTCGGCTCATCGGCTATGATGATGCGTGGGTTCTTGACAATGGCACGCGCGATGGCAACGCGCTGTCTTTGTCCGCCAGAGAGCGCATCGGTCGTCTTGTTCCTGTACTGATAGATTCCTACCGCCTTTAGGCAGTAGTGTACACGCTCTTTGATAACATTCTTATCTTTGATCCCTATCATTCGCAGCGCTATTGCTACGTTTTCAAATACTGTCATCCTGTCGAGCAGATTGAAGTTCTGGAAAATATATCCTATCTTCGCGTTACGAATCGAATCCACCTTGGATGACCTCATCTTGGATATACACGCATCGTCGACAAATATCTTTCCTGAATTAACCTTATCTAGTCCGCCGATAGCATTTAACAGCGTCGTCTTACCGCATCCAGATGGACCGAGCAACGCTACTATGCCGTTCTCTGGAAGTTCTAGGGAGGTGTTGTTGATTACATGTATTTCGTTAGCTCTTCGCTTATTAAAATACTTATTTACATTTTGTAATTTAATCATTTCTAGTCCTCCTCCCTATATATGTTCATCGCTGATTTCTTGAATATCTTGCGAGAATACCTATTCGCAATGAGTAGCGACATCAGCATCAGTGTTAATGTAAGTATTACGTAATCTTTCATATCTAGGTACATTAACGCAGCCTTAAGTGGTTTGAGGCTTACCACACCTTTTGACATCAGATAAATTCCGACAAAATCCACCACCAATGCGATAGCCATCATTACAAGCAGCTCTACACGCAGTATTGTGCTCGTGTTCTTTCTCGTTCCGCCGAGGATTCTCAGTGTAGCATAATATGAATTTCTCGATCTCATAATCAGCCTGATTATCATGTAAGATATGAAGAAAAGCACCACAAAGCCAACCGCTGTAAATACTATCTGTATGGTCTTTGTGAGGAACAACATCGGTGTCGGTTCCTTGGAGATCATCTTCTTCATCGCAAACACCTTGTAATCACCAAGCTTTTCGATGGACGATGTCAGT
>ERZ773207.529-NODE-529-length-14302-cov-2.321120_pt1 | contig 14302 bp, 10 predicted proteins | sample MGYA00580997_ERZ773207 | MGnify/ENA primary metagenome ERZ773207 (study PRJEB29015, sample SAMEA2738170) | human oral metagenome | biome: human oral; feature: human-associated habitat; material: saliva | place: China | collected 2239 ... | reverse complement strand
TTACAAACCTGCCGCGGCGGCTTATCATGGTCGTTGCCGCGGGTATCCTTATCTTCCTGCTTCTTCTGTTCTTCTTGCATCGCCGCAGAAAGCGGCAGAGGGCGGCGGAACTCGCCTTCTCGCGCAGCATGAACCGCGTCGCCGAGCGCGAGGCATTCAACGCGCCGAAGGAACTCTCAAGCGGTCCCTCCTCGGTGGAACGCTATTTGGGCGACAGCTCCCTCTCAAGGCGCGGCCGAAGAAACGGCTTTTTCTCCCGGCTCTTCTCGAGACGGCGTCGCTAGTCTTTTTTTCGAAGGTGCTGCTTCCGCCTCTGTAAGCTCTGCTTTTCGCTGAGCACTTGCTTCATTTTGGTGAAACGTTCCGCCGCCTCGGCACTTACAATTTTAGTTGTCTTAATACAATAAACCCTTGTGCCCTCCGTTTTCCGGAAGCGTAGCTTTCCACGCAGAAAGCCGTGCTCCGGACAAAGGGCAAGGCAGTAATAGTTGCGCTGGTTTGCGGAAAACCAGCGCAGCTTTTTTTTCAACATGCGGTTGCAGCGATAGCAGAGCATGTCCGTGACCGTCTTGTCCCGAATGGCGCTCTCGCGGTCCGGAAATACCCGTGATACATACTTCGCGTAGTCCGGAAAGCAGATATAAATCTCCTCCGCCTCATTTTCCGGTACACGGAAGTAGTCCAGGGAGCGGTATACCTTCAGGCTATCAAAGGGCAATGCCGCCAAGACCGCTGCGGTATAGCGAGCATCCTCAATCGCCCTATGAAACGCCCCCTGCTCTTTGAGTCCCAGAGCCTCGACCGCGGTCGAAAGAGCTGTGACCCGCTTTTCCGCATCCGGAAAGCACCTGCCGTAAAGTTTTTGCACATCATAGTAGAAGAGGGGATAGGAGAAAGGATTCCGGACGTGAAAAAATTGCAGATTGCGCTGTAATTCCGAGAGATCCGTGTCTCCCCAACTGCAGAAGACGACCTCCTCCCCCTCTTTCTCCATGTCACACCAGCGGAAAAACTCCCGCATGACGGAGGCAAATTCCTGCCCCTCGCTCTGAAGTTGTTTTGCCTGGATTTTTGTGAGTGCCCGCACACGATAATCCAGCTTTTTATAGATTAATGGGCGCACGAAGCGAGAGAACTCGGAGACCGGCTCCAGGTTCTCATTCAGCTTCACTGCGCCAACTTCTATAATCTCAAAGGGAAGGTCAGGCAGCTTCCCGACCTTCCCTCTATAACTTTGGTTCCATTCCAAGTCAAAAACAATGTAGCTTGTTGCCATGAATTAAAACTCTCCGCTGCCCATTATCTCAACGCTCTCCACCATGTCTTCCGGGAGCGTTTCGTACTGCTCCAGGATTTTTCTCTGCATTCTGTCACGCGTTGTCGAATTGATGGGATGCGCAATGTCCCTGTATCCGCCGTCCCGAGAAAGACGGCTCGGCATTGCAATGAATAGGCCCCGATCTCCCTGTATCACCTTGATGTCGTGAATCACAAACTCGTTGTCTAGTGTGATGGATGCCACTGCCTTCATAGATCCGGCTTTCTGAATCTTTCTGATACGAACATCTGTAATCTGCATAGCGCCTCCTCCGATACAGCATGGATATGGATGGCGATAGGGTGATCAACCCGGGCTCCCCTGACACTGAACTCAGATCACATACCGCTCATTCTTCTCAATAACGATTTTTACCTCCTCCGGTGTTCCGATATGGCTCGTATTTGCCCGGAGCGTATCCCGACTCTCTACGATGCAATTTTCAATCACTGTGTCATTTCCAATATAGACGTCGTTCAAAATCACGCAATTTCGAATCACGCAATTCCGGCCGACAAACACTTTCCGGAACAATACGGAATTTTCAACGCGCCCATTGATGATGCAACCGCTTGAAATGAGCGAGTTTTTAACCTCCGCACCCGGATTGTACTTTGCGGGCGGCAAATCGTCAACTTTGGTGTAAACTTCCGGATAAGTTCTGAAGAAGTACTCCCGGATATCCCGCCGCAGGAAGTCCATATTCGTTTTGTAGTAGGACTCCACGCTCGCGATGTTACTCCAATAGGAATCCATTTTGTAGGCATAGATGCGCTTCAAGTTCTTATACCGCACCAGGATGTCACGCACAAAGTCGTAGCGATCCTCCGCCGCGCATCTCTCGATGAACTCAATCAACTGTCTTCTGCGGATAATGTAAATGCCGCAGGAAATCAGTCTGGAATCCGCAATCATGGGCTTTTCATCAAACTGCGTAATCCGATTGTCTCCGTTCGTCTCCACAACGCCGAATCTCGTGATGTCTTCCAGCGCCGATGCCTCTTTGCAGACCACAGTGATGTCTGCCTTCTTTTCGATGTGATACTCAAGCACCTTGTTGTAATCCAGCTTGTACACACAGTCACCCGAGGCAATGACCACATAGGGCTCATGGCAATTCTTCAGGAACTGTAGGTTCTGATACAGGGCATCCGCCGTGCCGCGATACCAGTCATTGGAGGTCGCGGTGATGGTCGGCGTGAACACAAACATTCCGCCCTGCTTACGGCCGAAATCCCACCATTTCGAGGAGCTGAGGTGCTCATTCAGCGAGCGCGAGTTGTACTGCGTGAAGACAGCTACGCGCTGAATGTGAGAATTCGACATATTACTCAACACAAAATCGATACTCCGGTAGCTTCCTGCAATCGGCATCGCTGCGATGGCTCTTTTGTTGGACAACTCCTTCATGCGCTTCGAATTTCCGCCCGCTAATACGATTCCTATTGCTCTCATTTTAAGCCACCTGCCTTTATGATTGCGCCGCCGCTCTCCAGTATTCCGTCCGGATAGTCTGCCGCCACGGTCTCGCCCCAAATTGCCGTATTCTTACCGATTTTCACGCCGCTCGGGATGACCGTATTCTCACCGACCGTCACAAGATCGGAGTTGTAGACACGCCGGTCATAACAGCTCTCCCGGTATTCTCCCACCCCCAATTCGCTATTCTTGCCGACAACAACTTGTTCCGCCAAAATTGACTTTGTTATCTTTGCCCCTGCGCCGATCACCGATTCGCGCATGATGATAGAGTCACGGACCACTGCGCCTTCTTCAATCACGACACCGGCGCCGATTACGGAGTGTTCCACTTCACCGTAAATCTCGCAGCCCTCGCCAATGAGACTCGCCTCGATTTTTGCATGCTCACCGAGGTATTGCGGCGGAATAAAGTCGCTCTTCGTGAATATTCTCCAGTACTCCTCATAGAGATTGAATTCCGGAACAACATCCACCAGCTCCATGTTGGCTTCCCAGTAAGAGGAGAGAGTCCCCACATCCTTCCAGTAGCCGTGAAATTCGTACGCAAACATGCGCTTGCCCTTATCTCTGCAATAGGGAATCACGTGTTTGCCAAAATCCAACTCCGATACCTCTCGAAGTCGCAGCAGAGCTTCCTTCAAAACCGGCCAGGAGAAAATATAGATGCCCATAGATGCCAAATTGCTCTTGGGCTCCTTCGGCTTTTCTTCAAAGTCTATAATCCGATTTGTTTCGTCCGTGATCATGACGCCAAAGCGGCTGGCTTCTTCGATTGGCACCGGCATAACCGCCACCGTTAAATCCGAGCGGTTTGCCTTGTGAAAATCGAGCATCACCTCGTAATCCATCTTGTAGATGTGGTCTCCGGAGAGAATCAGGACGTAATCCGGATGATACGAGTCGATGTACTCAATATTCTGGTAGATTGCATTGGCCGTGCCGGAATACCAATCACTGCCCTTTGCACTCTCATAGGGCGCGAGCAGCGTCACGCCGCCGACCGCGCGATCCAGATCCCACGGAATACCGATTCCGATATGTGCATTGAGACGGAGAGGTTGGTACTGGGTCAATACGCCCACCGTATCCACACCGGAATTGATACAATTGCTCAGCGGGAAATCGATGATGCGATATTTTCCGCCGAATGAAACCGCAGGTTTTGCAACCATCTGGGTCAGAACGCCTAAGCGGCTTCCCTGACCACCCGCCAGCAACATGGCAACCATTTCTTTTTTAATCACGCTCTCACCTCGCAGTCAAGTGTATTTCTACTTTATGAACCTCATTATGTAAACGGCAATGATGTAATTTTTAAACCGGTCCGCTTGCCTCTGCGGGCAGGCACAGCCCTGTTTTCAGACAGCTATGCCACCATAGATAGTCTGCTGCCAGTTTCAGTATATCATAATTTTCGAAAACGTGTACAAAAGCAAGCCGAAATTCATCAAAATTTTAAGGATTCTATCCAGAAATTTTCCTTTCGTCTTTCCTTCGACCTGTCGCGCTTCGGCATATTGCCCCGCCTTTCGCAATTTGCGGTGACTTACGGAATGCAATGCCTGCCTTAGCGCCACTTGCCCGTTCGGCCCTTCGATCCGACTGTTTTGCCCCCGTCCTCTCCGTAAGAAAAACCGTTTCTGTACGCTATCCTCCCGGCCGCCTTCGCCGTATCTGCCAAAGCGTTATTATCGTTTCGAAAGCTTGCCTTTCCGTCCCGTTTTTCGCCCGAATCCCTGCGGATTTCCCCCGCCTTCGCCTTTTATTTTCCGCCAAAGTGCGCTAGAATAGAGTAGTTATAGACTAGGCGTATTGGCGTCAGCCGTTTGCCTAGTCACCATCTTCGAGAGGAGTAAGCGAATGAAGCTCACAACAGTCAAACAAATATGGGAAAATCGAGAGGCGTATTTAAATCGGGAAATCGATTTGGGCGGCTGGGTGCGTTCGAATCGCGACTCAAAGTCCTTCGGCTTTTTGACCGTCAGCGACGGCAGCTTTTTTGAGCCTCTCCAGGTTGTCTACCACGACAGCCTCGCTAACTTTCAGGTGATTCGCAAGATTAATGTCGGCGCCGCACTCATCATCCGCGGCACCCTTGTTGCGACCCCGGACGCAAAACAGCCCTTCGAGATCCAGGCAACGGAAATTTCGGTCGAGGGCGACTCCGCACCGGATTATCCGCTCCAGAAGAAGCGTCACTCTCCGGAGTTTTTGCGCACCATTTTGCATCTGCGCCCCCGCACAAATCTGTTCCAGGCGGCCTTCCGTGTGCGCTCGGTCATTGCCTTTGCCATTCACAGCTTCTTCCAGGAGAGAAACTTTGTCTACGTCCACACGCCGCTCATCACTTCGAGTGACGCCGAGGGCGCAGGCGAAATGTTTCGCGTGACCACGCTCGATCCGAATGAGATTCCGCGCACTCCGGACGGTCTGGTAGACTACCGCGAGGATTTCTTCGGCAAGGAGACCAATCTCACGGTCAGCGGCCAGCTGAACGGCGAGGCCTTTGCCCAGGCCTTCCGCGATATTTATACCTTTGGGCCGACCTTCCGCGCCGAAAACTCCAACACCACCCGCCATGCGGCGGAGTTCTGGATGGTAGAGCCGGAAATTTCCTTTGCGGATTTGAACGACAACATGCAACTCGCGGAGGACATGCTGAAGTACATCATTCGCTTTGTACTGGAGCATGCGCCGGAGGAGATGGAGTTCTTGAACCGCTTTGTAGACACCGGCCTTCTTGAGCGCCTGAACCATGTATTGAATTCCGAATTCGGTCACATCAGCTACACAGAGGCAGTCGAAATTCTGATGAAGAACAACGACAACTTTGACTACAAGGTTTCCTGGGGTACGGACCTCCAGACCGAGCACGAGCGCTTCCTGACCGAGCAGGTTTTCAAGCGCCCGCTCTTCGTCACCGATTACCCGAAGGACATCAAAGCCTTCTATATGAAGTTAAACCCCGATGGCAAGACGGTCGCAGCGATGGACTGCCTTGTCCCGGGCATCGGCGAAATCATCGGCGGCAGCCAGCGTGAGGACGACTACGAAAAGTTGCGTGCGCGCATGGCGGAGCTCAACATGGATGAAGAAGCTTACCGCTTCTACCTGGATCTCCGCAAATACGGCAGCAGCCGCCACGCGGGCTTCGGTCTCGGCTTTGAGCGCTGTGTCATGTACCTGACCGGCATTCAGAACATCCGTGACGTTCTGCCTTTCCCGCGCACCGTCGGAAACTGTGAGCTGTAAGCATAAGCTATTTTCAACAAGGAGCTAAGTCATGAAGTTTATCCACACAGGCGATCTCCATTACGGCATGAAGCCGGACATCGGAAAACCTTGGAGCACGGAGCGAGCGCAGGCTGTCAAAGATGCGCTTGCTTCGATTGTTCGGGCTGCGCGCGATGAAAAAGCAGATCTCCTTCTGATTGCGGGAGACCTCTTCCATCATCAGCCGCTTGTGCGTGATCTCAAAGAAATCAGCTACTTGTTTGCCTCGATTCCGGATGTGGCGGTCGCCGTTATCGCCGGAAATCACGACCGCATCCGTGATAACTCCGCGGTGCTCTCATTTCCCTGGCCGAAAAACGTCTATTATTTCACCGAGTCGTCTCTGAGCTCGGTCTACCTCCGCCGTCTGAACACGGAAGTCTACGGCTTTTCCTACCACACGCGGGAAATCCGGGACAATCTGCTGGAGGGCGTGGAGGCGCCGGAAAACGGACGCATACGCATTCTGCTCTGCCACGGCGGCGATGCCAAACATCTGCCGCTCGATGTCAAGGAGCTTTCGGAATCCGGCTTTTCCTACTGTGCCCTCGGACACATCCACAAACCTGAGATTGCGATACCGGGCAAGGTCGTATGGTGCGGCTCTCCGGAACCGCTCGACTTAACGGAGACCGGACCGCACGGCTACTTCCTCGGAGAAATCAATGACATTACCCGCCAGGTCACCTCGCTCGATTTTGTGCGGCTCGCAAAAACGCAGTACACTTCCCTGATTGTCCACGTCACACCGGACTCTACCAATGCGGAGTTACTGATGACCTTGAGCGATGAGCTCGCAAGACGCGGTCATCAGAACATTTATCGTCTGCAGATTAAGGGACTCAGGGATCCAGATGTGGTCTTTGACTTGGATGCCCTGCGTCAACGCTTCCGCATCGCCGAGCTCTTTGATTACTCCGAGCCCAAGTACGATTTTTCGCGCCTGTTTGCGGAGCATTCCTCTGATATGATAGGTTTCTTCATCCGGGAACTGGATAAGCCGAATCTGAGCCCGCTCGACAAAAAAGCACTCTACTACGGCGTGAGCGCGCTGCTCCACACGACAGAGGAAAGGGGGCAAAAGTAATGATTATCCGTGAACTCAACATACGCGGATTCGGTGCCCTACAGAATCGACGCTTTGTCTTCGGCGACCGCCTGAATATACTTTACGGTGCGAACGAGGCCGGAAAGACGACGCTCCACCTCTTTCTCAGAGCCATGTTCTACGGTCTGGAACGCGCACGGGGACGCGCCTCGAAAACAGACGCCTATGCTTTATATGAGCCCTGGTTCGGGGAAGGGGCCTACGGCGGAAGTCTGCGCTTTGAGGAGGACGGTAAACTGTACCGCATTGAACGCGATTTTCGTAAAAACCCGCTTGATCTCACCGTCATCGATGAGAGCGCGGGACTTGCAGTCGAAGATCCGGAGACCTTCCTCCGCGGCTGCCTCTGCGGACTCAGTCAGACCGCCTACATGAATACGGTCAGCATACGCCAGCTCAGAAGCGCGACCGATGCCGGAATGACGCAGGAATTAAAAAACTATATCGCAAACATGAATGCGACCGGCGAACATACCTTAAACATTGACCGCGCAAGCGCCTATCTCCGTGACCAGCGCAAGGCTTTCGAGCAGAGACTGGTTCCGGATGCCGCCAAGCACTATGCGGCAAATATCTCGGAAATCCGCAAGCTCGAGGAACAGATTTCCGTTCCGGGCTATCGGAATACCATGCAGAGTCTGAGCGCTTCCAAGCAGGACAGCCAGAGTGTTCAGGAAACCCTGCAGAGCGAAAAGGAAAAACTCGTAAAAATCCTGGCAGCCAAGCGTCAGACCATGGAAGAGCGCGGATTTCAAAATCGCCAGTCCCTCCTTCGCTTTCAGACTCAACTTTCCGATTGGCAGAGCGAGCGCAAGGCACTGCGACCGCGGGCGCGTTTGCGCGCACAAAGCATAGCGGCCTTCCTTCTTTTCCCACTGGCACTTTTACTCTACTTCACCATGCTCCGCGTTGTCCCGGACAGCGCCAATAAACTCCAGGCTCTGCTCTGTGTCACGGCTGTCTGCTGTGTCGTCTTGGGAAGCTACCTGCTCTTCTCAGTTTTCCTCGCCGGTCGGAGACGAAAAAAATCGACCCGAAACATTCAGCAACTTGTCCGGGCACACTTTCCCGAGCTGCTGCTGGAGAACGAACTCAGCAAGCGCCCGAGTGCTCTCGCCAAACGCGCAAAGGAAAAGACCGCGGAACTCTTGGTATTACAGGACGAGATTTTACGCTGCGAGTCCGCCGTCTATGATATCGAAGAGAAGCTTCGCCTCTTAAAAACACAGCAGGCGGAGACCGAGCAGTCCATGGCAAATCAGCAGAAGAGTCAGTGGCTATTGGAGCAGCAGTTACAACAGCTTTCCGCCTTGAAGGACGAGACAGCCGCTCTGAAAAATGTCGTCGCCGAAAACGACCGTCTGAATACCGAGATTGAGGCCATCAACATCGCCATGGAAACCCTGACTCGGCTCTCGGAGACCATTCACGACTCGTTCGGCCGCTATCTGAATCAGTCCGCTTCGCAGCTCATTTCCGGCATCACCGGTAATGTCTATGATTCTATCTCGGTCGACCAGAATCTGAATATCTTTTTGAACACTTCAAGAAAGCTGATACCGCTCGAGCAGGCCGGCGCCGGCACCGTGGACCAGGTTTACTTTGCACTGCGCCTTGCAGCTGCGGATTTATTGCAATTCGGCAACAGCTCGCTGCCGCTTCTATTGGACGACAGCTTTGCAAACTATGATGAACAGCGCCTTCGCACCGTTCTTCATTGGCTGCTCGAAAGTTATACCTCCCGGCAGATATTACTCTTCACCCCGCATCTTCGCGAGGCACAGCTTCTCACTTCCTCCATGCTTCCGTTTCATCTTGTGGAGCTTTAATACAGCATTTCGCTGCCGAAGTCTGAACTTCCTTAAGCGCTTGGATGATGACAGACCGAAACTTCGCTTGAACCACGCTTCCGGAATGCTATAATGAGTCATACCATCGACTGCGTAAATTTTGCTTTACAAATTCTTATTATCCTTGTGGTTCTCTGCTTGGTTTTCATGAAGAAAAGAGGCTGAGTGCGTGCAATGCAAAAAAGACAGCAAACCGTTCGGTTTGCTGTCTTTTTTGTCGCACAGACTCAAGCACTTTTCTCCTTGTCCTCCTCAGACGGAAGCGAAGAGCGCCTCCGCTTCGGATCGAACTTTCGCCGTCCCTCTTCAATATAGACGAGTAGCTGCTTTAAAAGTATGCTGAGCATCCAGAGTGCCAGGCCGCAGACCAGAATTTCTATGACAGGGGGTCTATTCGCGGGGCGCCTATGTTCCGAAGGCGGTGCGGCCTTTGCCGGATCCAGTTCTATTCGCCCCGCAGAGAGTTCCGTGCGCTTTAGCTTTACCCGGTCATTGGCCTCCGGATTGCGCAGCGTCTCGACGCGCTCTCCGTACAATCGGAACTCGGGCGAAGCCGTATCCTCTCCGACACCTGCGAGTTCGTAGCGCTTTCTTGTCGTGTATTCCTCTTCCCCGCGCCGCAGGGTGGCAATGAGCTCGAGGTCCGTGCGCAAATTTTCGACCTGCGGACCGCTTTCTGTTTTCCCTTCCGCTTGGAGGAGGCAACTCTCCCCGGGCTTTAACGAAGAAACACGAATTTGCAGAGGCGCCTTCGGAGAAAGCGCGTAGGTTCTGCTCATTTCTTCCTCTTCCCGCAAAAACGCTGCCTCCGAAAAATAGAAGGCCCGATTTCCGTTTCCCTCCGGCAAGCGAAGCGATAAGAACAATTCCGGGATTTCCTGATTGCTCTCGTTTTCGAGTTCGCAGAGCAATAGCACCCCCCCCTCCTCAAAATAGAGTTCCGGTGAAATGCGTAGGCCGCTGCCGGCTTCCGCATCTCGGCAGAAAATGCTCAGTCCGAATAAAACAAGCGCAACGAAAACAAAATATCTGATTCCAAGGTGTAAAATTCTGTCCACAAGTCGGCGCATGCTGTCCTCCTTCGGAGAATCGCCTTCTCTCAGTACATCTCACCTGTGATTTCTTCCGGTTCCGCCTCCGCCGCCGGTACAAGTTTTGCCTCTCCGCTCTGCCGAAACAAATAGACCGCCTGATTACCGGCTCTGTCCTGAATTCTTACTCGCAGCGGAAAGTAAGTGAGCGGAATTTGCAGAATTCCCGCTTCTCTGTCAATGGAAAGCGCCTCTACGCTTTGTCCACCGCACTCACAATGTAATTCGTCCCAGTCTATTTGGGCTTCGCGGTCCGCAAAGCGCAGATACATAAGGCCCTCCTGCTCCCGGTAGCCGAGATACTCCGGTGCCTCGACATCTATGTTGGAAAGCCGAACGGTCATTACACTTTTTTGATTCGAAATATCACTGACTTCAATCGTATAGCTGCCGTTTTTGCTTATGACAGCTTCATATACCTTCCCGTTTCGACTTAGCGGAATTTCTTCTTCTCCGCGCAGCGTGATTTCCCGAATCGGTGCGCCGCTTGTCACTTGAAAGCGCAACAGTTGTTCGTTGACATAATGCGAAGGATCTCTGTACTGCACTGCGGAAATACGAATGCCTCGCAGCGCAACCGCACCCACCAGTCCCGTTGACAAAAGAACCGCTGCGGCAGCCTTGCCGACGACCGCAGAAGAGGCAAGTGCCGCCCTGCCTCCCATTTGCAGATACTCCAAGTGCGCAAAAAATGTATAGAAGGTAAAGGGACTGAAGCAAAACAACTTGTTCCCAATCAGCTTCTTCATCTTTTTCTTCGCTTCCGAGAGACGACTTTTGACCGTCCCGATCGGCACGTCCATAATCTCAGCGATATCCTGCTCCCGCAGTTCCGAAAAGTACTTGAGTAAAAGCGTAGCTCGCAATGCCCATGAAAGTTCATCTGCCGCCCGCATGATGGTGTAGCGCTGTTCCAGCTGTTCAATCGATAGGCCCTGCTTCGAAAGGCTCTCCGTACCGAGCTCCGATTCTAAGATTTCATCCAATGGAAGTCCTTTGGTGCTGGTAAAACGAACGGAAGAGATGTAGTCCAGGGTGCTGTGATAGGCGATGCGATTGGACCAGCACTTAAAGCTCTTCGGATCCGTCAGATCCTCAATGCGATGAAAAATCTGTAGGAACACCTCCTGCGTTAGATCCTCTGCCTCATGCTTGTCACGCACCATCTTATAAATCAGGTAGTAGATGGGCATATAACAGAGTGAGTAAATGCCGTCAAAGGCTTTCACATCCCCGCGCTGATATTCTCTTACCAGTTCCACAACTCTTTGTTCCCGTACACTCAGCATCTGTCACTCCCCCTGTTTGCCACCGAACACCGTCTCGCAAGCAGTTGCCCTTCCACGATTACGAGCAGGAAAGCAAGAAGCAGCGTAAAATCCATGCAAATTCCCCCACCTTGTTCTCCGGTTTTCGGTAACTTATGCCCTCTGCGCTTTGCTTTCGCCTTTCTTCGAAAGCCCTGCCTGTTTTCCGGAAAGTTTGCTCGCCTCGCTCTTCCTCTGTAAGTTTTACAGCTTTCAAGGCTAACCGAAGGAAGCGGCATCTTAACTTGTCTCTCACGCGTATTTCCTATTCGAAGCCTCGAGTCCTCTTTGTTTTCTTCTTTCCGCTCGCTTTCCGTAGCGCCGGTATGTTCCACGGTCCCCCGGCTCCCTTTCACTTCTGTCTCTTGCCGTAGTGCTTCAGCGCGTAAAACCGACGCTGTGTTTTCTCGCATTCCGGCACGCATTTTCACATAGCGACTTCGTGTCTCTCCCTTCTCCCGCCTCGCAATCGGCTGCTCGTATCTCGGGCTTAGAATCACATTCTCAGCGTACCCGGGAAAGGCCGGCTGATTGCACACATAAAAGATTGCGCTGTCTCCCTCCTTGCGAAGCGCTTCATACTGCGGAACCCAGCCATCCGGGATATTGATTTCCTCAACGCCGATCTCACAGCCATCCGGCAGGGCAGCGGGATAGATTACAGCATCCTCCCGAAAAGGATCTTCTTCCGCATTGCTTTCACTTGCTCGCCGATTCCAAATTCCGCTTCTCCGGGCATTCGAAGCACTCGCCGTGAAATCCCAGTGCGTTTCCCAATCATTGTCGGCACTCACGGCCTTGACTTCTCCGAGTACCGCTATCGCCTTTCCGTCGCGCAGCAACAAGGGACGGAAATAGGCTTCTTGCTCTGCTCCGACTGCTCCCCAGCTCTTTTTTACGACAATGCGGGCTATTCCATCCGCCTTCTGTTTCGCAAAAACCGCTCGCAAGCGCTGCGGCGGCCCTAGACAGGAAAGTTCTTCCGCTACAAGAATACGTTGACTCCCATCCTGTAAACTTCCGTCTTGCAGATGCCGGTTGAGCGCGCGTCTCGCCTCAGCGGGACTCCCGTAAGTGCCCAATAAAACCTCATCTTCATAAATCAGTACGCGGCTCTCCGGCAACAAGACATAGCCTTCCCGCTCAAGGATTTCTCCCTTAAACAGCCTCCGCTCATGGGCATGCGGCTCGCTAAGAGCCGTGTGCTCAAATTCCACCCCGCGCAAAAACTCGCTCGAAGAGAAGCGTATTCTCCTTACATCTCCGCCCGACAAAAAATGCTCCGTATCACTCAAAGGCGTGTCCGCTTCGAGTAGGCTCACTTCTAATCCTGAATCATCCTCGATGGTAAAACAAAACGCCTCTTGCAAACTGTGATACCCCGCGTTTTGCTCCGTAAGTTCCAGACGATAGTTTCCGCTCGGCAAGTCGGTAATCAGAATTTTACCCGTCGCGCCGGTACGAAACTCTGTCTCAGACAGCGCCAAAGCCTCTGCATCCTCCGACTCACGAAACAGGCGATAGCCGATTCCGGCCAGAGCTTCTCCGTCTACCGTTTCCGCAATCAGTTCTACACGCCCTGCGCTCTTACATTTTATCTCATCCCGAAATTCTCTCACAAACCGGGATACAAACGGAAGAGACCAGCGAAGCGTAAGTTGTCGCTCTTCCGTCGCATTGCTACGATAAGCGCTCACCGCTGTAAAACTGTGCTGAAATGCGTCTTCCGCATTTTGCATGTGTTCAAGCTCACTTCGATTCTGAAAGAAGATTGTCTTCTCTCTTGAAGCTCCCTGCTCCGTACTGTGCAACACCAGCTCTTTTGTAAGCTCGCCTTCGCGAAAGACGAGCGGAAGCGGGAGAGTAAAGCACTCATCCAGCAAGTATATTCCGTCTTCGAACCCCAATAAATGCTCCGGTACCCGCTCGATGGGGTTGCCGCGCAAGTCCAATTCCCGCGCCGCAAAATAAGTTTGCTCTTCTAAGGCGTTTGCCGTCGCTGCCAACGGACTCAAATCCGTAATTTCATTCTCCGAGAGATCGATGTAAGTTGCCTTTCGAAGTAAACGGATTCCGCTGATATCTTGTATTTGCCTCCCGCTCGCCCGTATCACGGCATATTCCGTTTCCGTTCCGTACTCTTGTAAGATTTTCTCTGTGCTGTCATTTGCCTGAACAGGATAGCTTCCATCTTCGATTGCTTCCGAAATACTCTCAAAAATCGCCTCCGCAAAAGCTCGGTCCGATACCCCGACAGCTTGAATGCCTTCCACGGAAAAATCGGGCGCTCGGAGCGCTGCCCACACCGTATCGCAACAAAGCATACACTGCCATAGCATCATAAAGATAAGTGCAAAGTGATAAAAGCGCCTTCGCACAGCTGCCTTTGCTGTCGTCATGTTTCGTTCCCTCCCTAGGTACCTTGCCACATCAGCGTTAGTCACTCCACGTATATAAGGACGGGTTTTTACAGTAAAAGGTTCGATTTTTTTACAAAAAAACGGCGGAATTTTACAATTCCGCCGTTCGGCATGCTCAGCAGAACTTAGCATAATACTACCATAGTTCCGCTTATTATCCTTCTAAAATCCAGCAATAGTTTCTTTCGATTTTATTAACTTATCCTTCTTTGTAGCCAAGTGCCTTCTCCAGTGCGTCTTTTTCCTCGCTTCCGAGCAATACCTCGGTCTGCCCGCAGTCCACCGTCTTGATATAGAGATAGCAGCCTTCGCGAGAGTGCACGGAATTCATGATAAAGCCGGTATTGGTGTAGTCCAAAAGTGCAATCGCAAAACTCATTTTGCCGCCCATATCCTTGAACGCATTGTAGCGCACAATACCGAATTTCTGATAGGAGGCTCTCTGATTCTTAT
>ERZ773207.524-NODE-524-length-14330-cov-4.824028_pt1 | contig 14330 bp, 10 predicted proteins | sample MGYA00580997_ERZ773207 | MGnify/ENA primary metagenome ERZ773207 (study PRJEB29015, sample SAMEA2738170) | human oral metagenome | biome: human oral; feature: human-associated habitat; material: saliva | place: China | collected 2239 ... | reverse complement strand
AGTATTAGATTTAAGGTTAACAAGGTTGGGATACAGTGGTATCCCATTTTTTTTGTCCTTTTGCTGAAATTTGATGCTAAATTCGTGCTTTTTGTGTCTTCATTAGGAGGCGTGAATGTGAGATTTACCATTTAAATCTAGAGAAAAGCATCATTCTATATCATATTTGTGAGAATAATGTTCCGAATTATCGCAGAACATTTGGAGAATTGCCCAAGAGTCTGTAATTTCGTGGTATCATTATTACAATAAACACCATGACAACTATTGATAACTCCCTTTGGGAACAGTTTCTTCTCGCCCCCATGTATTATATCTATTGGGGAATTGCCATTATTTCGAGCTTAGTTTTTACGATACAAACCATCATGTTGTTCGTTGGTTTCGACACCGATGCCGACTTTGGTGGAGGTGATGTGGCTTTCGACGTGGATGGTCTGGCTTTGGTCTCCGTCAAAACGGTGGCTTGCTTCCTACTGGGCTTCGGCTGGAGCGGAGTGATTCTAGCTCCTCTCTTTGAAAATGGTTGGGCGGTAGCCTTAATCTCGTTGGGCATTGGCGCACTCTTCATGTTGGGCGCTTGGTTGTTGCTCAAACAAGTGCTGACGCTTTCGCAAGACAATACCTTCCATGCGGACAAAATCGTGGGATACACTGCCGATGTCTACCTTCGCATCCCAGCAGATGCCGACAAGAGTGGTAAGATCATGGTGAGCTACGAAGGTTCTCTACACGAACTCCAAGCTTTCAATGCTAGTGCAGAGGACATCCCCACCGGTGCTAAAGTGCACATTGTGGAAGCCATAGACGATGCCACCGTGCGCGTGGAGCGTGCCTAAGACAAAATGTGGCAGTCTGCTGTGAACCTAAATCTTCGCTTAGATTTTTACTCGCACCGTGCTGCCTACGATGTCTATGAGGTGCATTGATTATCGCTATCCTTTCCTTAGTCTCTACGTGGAAATGGTGACACATTCGCTGTAATCCTCCCACGGATGAGGCTGAAATTAAGGATTTTTCCCTCGTATCTAATATCTAAAATCATAAAATATGGAACCATTACTCCTTCCCATTATCGGGGTTTTGGCAGGATTCGTCCTTCTTGCCGCTTTGCTCAATCGTTATCGCCGTTGTCCCTCCGACAAAATTCTGGTCATCTACGGAACAACCTCTAACGGAGGTTCAGCAAAATGTGTGCATGGAGGCGGTGCTTTCGTGTGGCCCATCGTGCAAGACTACGCTTATCTCAGTCTTACGCCCATCTCCATCGAAGCTAACCTCACCAATGCTTTGTCACGTCAGAACATTCGTGTGGACGTGCCTTGCCGATTCACCGTGGGTATCTCTACAGAAGGCGAGTCTATGAACAACGCTGCGGAGCGTTTGCTCGGACTCACGCCCAATGACATCCAAGAAATGGCGCGCGACATCCTCTTTGGTCAGTTGCGCTTGGTGATTGCTTCTATGTCTATCGAGGAACTCAACAGCGACCGTGACAAATTCCAAGAGAACATCATGACTAACGTGGAGATTGAGCTCAAGAAAATCGGACTCAAGCTCATCAACGTCAATGTAACCGACATCAAAGATGAGAGTGGTTACATTGAAGCCTTGGGAAAAGAAGCTGCGGCTAAGGCCATCAACGAGGCAAAAGTTAGCGTGGCAGAACAAGAAAAGATTGGTGAAATCGGTCGTGCTGAGGCACAAAAGGAAACGCGCATCCGTACTTCTGAAGCAAACGCCAAAGCTATTGCCGGAGAAAACGAAGCTAAGGTATCGATTGCCAATTCTGACGCCTTGCGCCGTGAGAAAGAAGCTGAAGCTAGTCGTAGAGCTGTGGCAGCCGAAAAGGTGGCGCAGGCAAAAGCTTTGGAAGAAGCCTATTCTGCTGAGCGTGAAGCTGAGTTGGCGCGTGCAGAGCGCGAGCGTGCTTCTCAACAAGCCAACGTGATTGTGGCACAAGAAGTGGAGAAGAAACGCGTTGTTATCGAGGCTGAAGCCGAAGCTGAACAGAAACGCGTGCAAGCACGTGGTGAAGCTGACGCTATTTTTGCTAAGATGGAAGCTGAGGCAAAGGGTCTTTATGAGATTCTCACGCGCCAAGCTCAAGGATATGACAAGATGATTCAGGCTGCCGGTGGCGATGCTACGAAAGCCTACACCCTCTTGCTCCTCGAAAAGCTCCCAGAACTCGTACGCACTCAGGTGGAAGCTATCAAGGGCATCAACATCGACAAGGTGACAGTCTGGGACAATGGTGGACAGTCTGCTGATGGCAAAGGAAGTACTGCCAATTTCCTCAGTGGTCTGCTCAAGTCTGTGCCTCCTCTCTCCGATCTCTTCGAACAAGCTGGAATGAATCTTCCCGAGTATTTGGGCAAGCATAAGGAAGGTGGCGAAGAACTCGTGGAAGTGATCGAGGAAAAATAACCTTTCCCCAAGAGAATATCTCTGTATTTTAGGTGCAATGTCGGCAATCGACATTTCGTAAATCTGAAATTCGGTGACGCACCTTTGACACATACGCAAAGAAAATAGGGCGATGGACGTGGGTTCATCGCCCTTACTTGTTGATTTATCCGTAGGAAAATTGTAACTTTGTAGCAAACTTAGCACGTTATGTCAGACTACATTGTATCGGCTCGTAAATATCGTCCTACCAACTTCAATAGTGTGGTGGGACAGAGTGCGCTTACCACTACGCTCAAGAATGCGATTGCTACAGGAAAGTTGGCACATGCCTATCTTTTCTGCGGACCTCGTGGCGTGGGTAAGACTACTTCTGCGCGCATCTTCGCAAAAACGATCAACTGTCTCACGCCCACTGAGAGCGGAGAAGCCTGTGATCATTGTGAAAGTTGCGTAGCATTCAACGAAGGTCGCTCATATAATATTCATGAGCTCGATGCCGCCTCCAATAACTCCGTAGATGACATCCGAGAACTCATCGATCAGGTGCAGATTCCCCCACAAGTGGGACGTTACAAGGTGTTTATCATCGACGAGGTGCACATGCTTTCGCAAGCCGCTTTCAATGCGTTCCTCAAAACTTTGGAGGAACCGCCTGCGCATGCGATTTTCATCCTTGCCACTACGGAGAAGCACAAGATTCTTCCCACGATTCTTTCGCGCTGTCAGATTTATGACTTCAATCGTATGGAGGTGGGCGACACGGTGCGCCATCTTCAGCATGTGGCAGAGCAAGAGGGCATCCAATATGAGGAAGCTGCGCTCAATGTCATTGCGCGAAAAGCCGATGGCGGTATGAGAGATGCGCTCTCTATCTTCGATCAAGTGGCATCATTTACGGGAGGAAACATCACCTACCAAGCCACGATCGACAACCTCAACGTGCTCGACTACGATTACTATTTCGCAGTCACCGACCATTTGGTCAAAGGGGAGATTCCGGAATCAATGATGAAGCTCAACGAAATCCTTTCTAAAGGTTTTGAAGGTGGGCATTTCATGAGCGGACTTGCCGCGCATTTCCGCGATCTCTTGGTGAGTCGTGATCCGCAGACCCTTCCCTTGCTGGAAGTAGCTGAGACGGTGCGCCAACAATACGCAGAACAAGCACAGCGTTGCACGCCACGTTTCCTCTATCGTGCGTTGAAACTCTGCAACGACTGCGATATGGCTTATCGTGCTGCGCCCAATAAGCGTCTGTTGGTCGAACTTACGCTCATTCAAGTGGCACAAATCTTGCAAGAAGACGAGGCAGCAGGTTCCGGGCGTCGCCCTAAAAAGTGCCTCCTTCCCATCTTCCAGCTAGCGCCTACTACTGCGGTGGGTGTAGCTCCGCAGCGCCAGGGTCAGTCCTCGGCAGCTCCCCAAGTTGCGTCCGCTATGCCTTCGGGTTATTCAGCGGTTTCCCCCACTGCTTCGCCTGGGTTTCCCGCAGGTGTCGCAGATCCTCCCACTGCCTACCGACCTTCTGCTCCGACTGCCGCAGCAAATGGCAACGCAGGTGCAAGAGCTCAGGGCAATGCTCAAAGTCAATTCGACCAAAGTCGTATGACAACGGTGTCACTCACGCGTCGTCCACGGCCTAATGCCGCGGAAGGTGCCCATGCCACGGCGCAAGGTGCTAGCGGAGAAGGCGTGGCACCACAGAACATAGCCGTTGCGCCAACAGAAAAGCGCCACGAACCCTTTACGATCGAGGAGTTGCGCTATCAATGGTTACGATTCGCCAACGAACTTCCTGCAAGACAGGGGGCAGAGTCTGGGCGTTTGAAAATCATTTTACCTGAGTTGAAGGAAAATAATTTGGTAGAAGGAATGGTGGAAAACTCAGCCGCTGCCAATTATCTCCAACAGGTGTTGCCTGCGCTCACACAATATCTGCGTCAAGGTCTGAAAAATGACGATGTAGTGGTGAAGTTTGTTGTCAACACTGCGGTGAATGCCAAACCCCGTGCCTATTCTCCTCGCGAGATATTCCAAGAGATGCTCAAGAAAAACGAAGCCTTCAAGAAGTTGGCTGTGGATTTGCGCTTAGAAGTCTTGTGATTTCTGCGTTTACTTCCTACTTTCTGGAGAAGATCTTCCCAATACATCGGTAGATTGAGCACATTTAGGCGTGCCCTCTCCGATATAAATGCTCATATATTATTAAATCGCTCTTAAAGCAACAACATTTCCAATATGAATAATCTACAAGAAACCACCCAATTTCCTACGGGTTCTAATCGTTACATTGCAGTTTCTTACCAACTCTTCGTGGACAACGAAGCAGGTGTGCGAGAAATCGTAGAAGAAGCCCCTGCGCAGCACCCATTCCAGTTTATTTCTGGATTGGGCATGGCTTTGGAAGCCTTTGAAAGCCAAGTGACTCACCTCAACGAAGGAGATTCTTTTGAATTCACGCTGAGCGTTGAGGACGCTTATGGTCCTTACGAGGAAGAACATGTGATTGAAGTGCCCAAACAAACCTTTGTGGTGAATGGTCGCTTTGACACTGACACTATTTATGCCGGAGCTGTGCTCCCTCTTGTCAATGAAGATGGCTTGCGCTTCGATGGGCTTGTGCTCGAAGTCAAAGAAGACGTTGTGGTGCTCGACTTAAACCACCCCTTGGCTGGTAAAACTCTTCACTACAAAGGTAAGGTGGAGAAGGCTCGTGAGGCAAGCAACGAAGAAATTCAAGGTGCGCTCAACATGATGTCAGGCGAAGGTTGTGGCTGTGGTTGCGACCACGATCACGAACATGGCGAAGGTGACTGCGGTTGTGGCGGACATCATCACCACGAACATGGTGAAGAAGGTTGCGCTTGCGGCGGACACTAGCATTAAACCCTTTTTGCAAACAGGAAAGTCGTTGCCTTGCTTTACTTTGAAGGACTCTTGTGAATAGTTGCTCAGAGAGATAAGCAGAGATTTTGACTTTCTATGATGAAAACTCCACAAGCCGGACTTCACGGATACGTTCCGCAAAGTCCGGCTTGCTGTTTTGAGGCTAGTTTTTTTGTTTTCTAGAAGCTCTAGTTGTTCTAGAAGCTCTAGCTCTCTAACGTCTAATCTCTAACCTCTGAAAATGAATACATTTGGTCAATATCTTCGTCTCACCACTTTCGGTGAAAGTCATGGTAGCGCCATCGGAGGCGTGCTAGACGGCTTCCCTGCGGGAATTGCCATCGACGAAGATTTCATCCAAAGCGAATTGCAACGTCGCAAACCCGGTCAGAGTCCACTCACCACTTCTCGCAAAGAAGATGATCAGGTGGAGCTACTTTCTGGCGTGTTTGAAGGCAAGAGCACTGGATGTCCCATTGGGTTCATCGTGCGCAATCGCAATCAGCACTCCAAGGACTACGACAATATGCGCTCACTCTTTCGACCTTCGCATGCCGACTACACCTATCATGCCAAATATGGGGTGAGAGATCATCGTGGCGGTGGGAGAAGTTCTGCGCGAGAAACGATAGCTCGTGTGGCGGGAGGAGCGTTTGCCAAAATCCTCTTGCATGCTTTAGGTGTGAGCATCACCGCTTGGACACGACAAGTAGGCACGCTTGTGCTCGACACCGACTATCACCAGTTGGATTTCTCTGAGATAGAACGCAATCCCGTGCGTTGTCCCGATGCAGCTATGGCAGAAAAGATGGCGGCTCTCATCATGGAGGTGAAGGAAGAAGGCGACACCATCGGCGGAGTTATCGAGTGTGTGGTGCAAGGCGTACCAGCAGGGTGGGGCGATCCTGCCTTTGGCAAACTCCATGCTCGTTTGGGAGCCGCGATGCTCAGCATCAATGCGGTCAAGGGCTTCGAATATGGATTAGGATTTGCCGGAAGTTCTTGGCGAGGATCCGAACAAAACGACCGCTTCCTTCCTGGATTCACCACAGCCACTAACCACAGTGGCGGCATACAAGGTGGCATTTCCAATGGACAAGACATCGTTTTCCGTGTAGCCTTCAAACCCGTTGCCACCATCCTTCAACCTCAATACACGATTGATGTGAATGGGGAGGCTACCACCCTCGATGCTCGAGGCAGACATGATCCCTGCGTGTTACCGCGCGCCGTACCTATTGTGGAGGCTATGGCAGCACTCACGCTGGCAGATGCCTATCTGGCGCAAAAAATAGCGCGTTTTGAACCTTGAAACTCGCAACTTTCTGTAAGAAATCTCTGAAAAGCATGGTAAGATAACTTCTTGTTTTTTCTGCCTTTTGCCTTATTCTTTACAGAAAGTGTGGAGTTGAGTGTTAAATTCGATACACAAAGTTCGGTTTTTTCAAAAAATCCTTGGTCAATCATCGCAAATTACCTATATTTGCACTAAGTAGTTGTCGTGATGATAACGAGAAAATAGTTTAGTTAAGTCTAGTTTAGTTTTTGTGTTGGTTAATGGGACACCGCTAATAAGTGGAGGTCCCATTAATTTTTTGTGTCGTTCTCTCTGGAAAGTCGGAGAGAAGGATTTGTCACGTCCGTGAAGAGAGGTTGCACCTTTAGAGAGTTGTGGCTACGACATCAGGGAAGAGAGGTTGCATCTACAGAGATTAGAGGCTGTCACGTCAGTGAAGAGAGGTTGTATCTACAGAGATTAGAGGCTGTCACGTCCGCGAAGAGAGGCTGCACCTTCAGAATGTTTCTGTTGTCTCTTAGGAGAGAATATTCTCCTCTAGCGGATAGGGCAGCGATGGAAACGAAGGAATCTTCTGAAAGTTGGTAAAGTAGGAATACAAGATTCCTAAGGAAAGAGCACAAGTTAGGCAAAAAGAGTCCCCGAGTATGGTTTAGAAAAAAGCCATACTCGGGGAGTTTTATAGGGAGCCACGAAGCTCTGTGGAGAAAAGTCCTACTAGAGGGCTAGGTTTACAGAGTTTCGTTTAGAACTTGTAGCCCACGGAGAGCATACCGCGGTTGAAACCTTTGGGTGATACGTAGTAGGAGAGGCGCACATCGAGGTGTTGCCAGAGCATCAAGCCCACATGTGGTGCCACAAATCCGTTCCATGTGCTCTGGTCGTTACTGAAATTGTGGTTACCATAGGAGTCGTTAGACACACCTACGGTCACACCAGCAAGAGGAGAGACTGTTTTTTCGGGTTGCCAGCGATAGGTTCCGTTGAGAGAAGCCAACACTGAAGAGGCTTTTACGCGTACTTCGTTGGGAGCTCCGAGTTGAGCATCAAAGGTGGGGGAATAATAATAATAATATTGTATGCCCCGAGTGTGCGCCTCCGAAGAAACAGCCAGACCCAATTCCACATTCTTGATTTTTTCATAGGATGCTTTGACGGAGAATCCTATATATTGGAAAGCGGTTGGCGCACTGCTGACGATAGGCGTGGTGACACCTACGGTCCATCGTACGGCACGTTGTGCTTGCATTGCGAGAGGAAGCGCTAGGGCTACCAATAGACTAAAAGTAAATTTCTTCATAATGAATGGTTTTCTCAAGCAAATTCCAGGGGAAAAACTTGAAGATAGAGGTTTGTTAATTGCAGTGCAAAGTTACGATATAGCGAGAAAACAGACAATACTCATTAATAAGTATAATCGAAAAAAGTAAGCTGATTCATATAGAAAGGGGCACATTGCGTGGGAAGTGGCAATACTTTCGAGAGGAATCCTATTCCTTGGTCGAAACTACTGACACTTCACTTGGAGTAGTCGTGCTTTCTGCTGCTGGTTTAGGGGATTTTTCCGGACTCTTTTTCGGAGAAGTAGAGGCAGGCTTTTCCGTTTTTGGCGCACTCTTCTCAGGCGTTGCAGGTGCGGCAGTAGGAGCCCCTCCGTGCTGCGATAGGAAGCGCAGGTAAGACTTATAGATATTGGGCGAATAAGCCTTGAAGATGTTGTTGGCAAAAAGGATGTCGGTAATCTTGTTTTGCGTCACATAATCCTTCATGTTCTTGAGGAAATAGCGAGAGTCTACCACGTGAATTTCGCCAAAGCTGAAGAAGAGATAGCCAGGAATGGCATTTCCGAAACTGTCTTTCATGATGAGCAGGCGGCGCTTCGAGGGAGTAGAGGTGCGCACCACGGTGAGGCGTTGGTCACTTCCCATGAAAGTGCAGTAAGCTCCGGGGTGTCCATCACGGTAGTGCTGGAAGAATGCCCCATTGTGCGGCTTTCCTTCGGCAGTGACGTGATAGTTTTTGTCCACTTGATAGTCGGTGTAGGTGGTCGTGTAGGTGACGCCTTTGGGAACGTAGTAGACAAAGTCCTCTGGCGCGTTCTTGATAGCCACGTCTTTGGCATATCCATACATGCTACCCACGTAGTTGCGCACCACTTTTCGGTCATAGTGTGAGAGGTCTTTGAAGGGCACGCCCGCAGTCTTGGCAAAGGCTTCCGCAGCATAGTAGCCGCCGAGGGGAGCCCAGTGGTGGTCGGTGCGGAGATAGATGTCTTCTTGCGCGTGTTGTCCCAGAGGCGTGTAGGCATCCACCGATTTCACAGCAGGATCGAGCAAAGCATAGGTGCTGCGAATCGTAGGATATTGAGGGCGCGAAATACGTTTCGCCTGTTCTGGACAATAGTATTCCACTGCCGTTGGGATGAGCAAGCAATACACTTGGACCGACTTGCCAAAAGTTTGTTGATAGAGATTGCAGGCTTGGGCATATCCCACACAGCCCTTGCTACTTCCTCCAAAAGCCATGAGCGCGCGCACATTTTTTCCCGAGCCCGTGACGATGATACCTGCGTTGGAAATCTTCGCATTCTCGTCGGCAGTGTGGTTTTCATACTGCTGCATCTCAGGGTCGTGAGAGTTGGCAGCTGCATCGTTGGACGCCAGTTCTGAAGCGTCAGGAGAGGCAGCATGGAAGGTCACATTTTCTTCACCGCGATTGAGGGAGAGTGCATGTTTCGTCTCCATGCTCATTTGCATGAAATGGTCGCGATAGGGCTCGCTGTCGCTGAACCATGTAGAAACTTCTTTGGTGAATGCCCCAGAGAGTAGGCGGTCCACAGTGAAGGAAGGGAAGGTGGCAAGGTCGCGCTTCTCGAGAGGCGAAAAGGTGCTGCGTGGAAAAGTGTCGAATACCACGGCAAAGGCGGCAAAGACTAACCCAACGATGAGGAGATAAAAACGAGAATATCGCATGAGAAAAACGAGAGTCTAAAAGGAGAAAAGGACAATGTCAGTTTAGAATCTGGTGTAGATGAACGCATTGTTCGTGGCACCTACGAGCAAAGCCACCGAGAGGGCAAGGATGCCTACGGAGAGTGCCACTCTGCCGAGGGTCGCTACCACAGCATACGCGCCAGAAGATTCACCTCCCAATGCACGAGCCGTGAGCCATTGTGCGCCATTACGAAGTGGCATGCTCAAGACGATAGCAGCTATCCACAACCAAAAATGGTCGAACACTGCACCTGTGGTGATGAAACTATGCAGTTCGCTTGCTCCTCCCACAAGGGTGTGGAAGAACTGTCCGAGGCGAGTGAAATCGTCGAAGTAGAAAATACCCCAACCCACCACAATTAGGAGTAGACTGTAGAGATGGAGCAGCACACGTGGCACGCGATGGATGAAGCGAAGTAGGGTGTATTTCTCCAACATCACGATGAAACCAAAATACATGCCCCAGAGGACGAAGTTCCAACTCGCACCGTGCCAAAGCCCTGTCAGGAACCACACCGCTAAAATGTTGAGAGATTGGTGGCGACGATTGCCACCGAGGGGAATGTAGACGTAGTCGCGGAAGAAGCTCCCCAAGGAGATGTGCCATCTGCGCCAAAATTCGGTGATGCTTCGGCTAATGTAGGGATGCGCAAAGTTTTCGTTGAAGTGGAAACCTAGACAGCGTCCCATGCCAATCGCCATGTCGCTGTAGCCTGAGAAGTCGAAATAGATTTGGAAAGTGAAAGCTAAGATGCCTAACCACGCACCAGAGGTGGTGAGATGTTGGAGATTTCCTCCTAAGAATTGAGTAACAATTTCGGAGAACTGGTTGGCAAGGATCACTTTCTTGCCCAGTCCTATGAGGAAACGATAGACACCCTCGGCAAAATCGTGGGCAGTGACGCGGCGATCTTGGATTTGTGCCGCCACCGTGCTGTAGCGCACGATGGGACCTGCCACAAGTTGTGGGAACATCGACACATAGAGCAAGAGATTGCCAAAGGATTTCTGCACAGGACTCTCACGACGATACACATCGATGAGATAAGACATAGATTGAAACGTGTAGAAACTCACGCCAATGGGCAAAGCGATGTGAGGATTCGCCACGGGGATGCCTAAACTGGTCAAAGTGTCTGCCACAAGACCGGCATATTTGAACGTGCCGAGGATGGTTAAGTTGCCGACAACACCTAGGAAGAGCGCAAAACCGCGGTATTGTTCAAAACGAGTGAGCGCAAGACCGCCCAGATAGTTCCAAAGCACGCAACCCAGCATCAGAAACACGTAGACCGGTTCTCCCCACGCATAGAAGATGAGAGAGAAAAGCACGAGCACGGCATTCTTTAGCGTATTGACTGGACGGCCGTTAGGTTGCAAGGATTTTCGGTCGATCAGCCCTGCCAAAAGATAAAGAATGGCACAACTAGGGAGAAAGACGAAGAGAAAAAAGAGATCAGAAAAGACCATGTAAGCGAGTTGTCGTTGAAAAAGAGTAGATGTGTTGGAAGTATTGCCGTGGGAGCAGGCAGGATGGAGCCTCCTTGTGGCACTCCAAATCCGTAGAAGTAGGTAGGAGCGTGCCCAAGGAGGCAACGAAAATTACGTGTTTAAGGGAGGGGGCGCGAAGTGTTTCTGTGAAGATACAGAGCCCCCTCACCATCATGTGCGGAGCAACCTCGCAGCTGTTAGACCACCTAGATTAAATGACAAAGAAGAGCATTACTCAAAGAAGACTCTCTTGACGCGATCACTGACGGAGGTGAGAATTTCATAGGGAATGGTGTCGAGCCATTCCGCGAGTTGGGCAGCCGGCAGGTGTTCGCCAAAGATTTCTACGGAGTCCCCTTCGCGACAGGGCACGTCGGTCACGTCGATCATACACACATCCATGCAAATGTTGCCCATGTAGGGGGCAGGGTGTCCATTCACCAGGCAATGTCCGCGCCCGTTGCCAAGGTGTCTGTCCAAGCCATCGGCATAACCAATGGGAATGGCAGCAATGCGTGAGCGACGTTGCACGATGGTCTTGCGACTATAGCCCACACTGGTGCCAGCCGCAACTTCGCGAATCTGAAGAATCGTGGTGCGCAAGGTAGCCACGTGCTCGAGAGTGCGATTGTCGATGGGGTCGATGCCATAGAGTCCCAGACCGAGTCGGCACATATCGAGTTGGCGTTCGGGGAAACGCTCTATACCTGCGGAGTTGCAGATGTGGCGTAGGAGGTGGGGAAATGCCGCTTGGAGTTCGAGTGACGCACGATCGAAGCGTGCAAACTGTTGTGCCGAGAATTCGTCGAAATCGGGGCTATCGCTTCCCACAAAGTGAGAGAACACCGAACGAGGTCGCAGGGCTTGTTGGTGGCGGAAACGCTCGATGACGGCGGGAATGTCGTGCTCAGGATTGAAACCTAGGCGACACATGCCCGTGTCGAGCTTGATGTGCACCGGATATTGCGTGATGCCTTCGTGGCGTGCTGCTGCGATGAGCGCATCGAGTAGGCGGAAATTGTAGACTTCGGGTTCAAGTCGATACTTAAACAGGGTGTGGAGCGCACTCATTTCGGGATTCATCACCAAGATTCCAGCCGTGATACCCGCTTTTCGGAGTTCTGCTCCTTCGTCAGCCACCGCTACCGCTAGATAGTCTACACCAAGGTCTTGCAGCGTGCGAGCCACTTCCACACTTCCGCAACCATAAGCCCCGGCTTTAATCATACAAGTGAGTTTCACGCCAGGACGAAGGTGCGAGCGGTAGAAGCGTACATTGTCGGCAAGTGCCGAAAGGTTGATTTCCAAAGTCGTTTCGTGCACCTTGAGTTGGAGTTCGTCGGCAATGCGCTCAAAGGCAAATTCGCGTGCACCTTTGAGGAGTACCACGGCATCTGAAAGCGAAGCAAGACAAGAACTTGCGAGAAAATCATCGGTATGGTCGAAGCATTCCACCTGACAATCCAACAAGGCTTGTAAACGTTCCACTTCGTGGCCGATGCCAATGACCTTGTCCACAGGACGCGATGCAATGAGTGTCGCCACACGCTGATAGAGTTCGCCAGCGGGCATGCCCGTTTGCTGAAAATCGCTCAACACAAGTACAGATTTATGGTGTGCTTCTTTGCGACGATGTAGGAAATCGAGGGCAATGTCGAGCGACGTGAGATCGGCATTGTAGGCATCGTCGATGAGCGTCAGTCCACGCACACCAGGTTTCACCTCAAGGCGCATCGCCACCGATTGGAGATTGGGCATGCGCAGTGCCAGTTGTGAGGGCGTAACTCCGAGTTGTAGTCCCACCACTGCTGTGTGGATGGCATTTTCAATGGAGGCTTCGTCGGTGAAGGGGATGAAAAACTGGTATTTCTCTTGGTTCTGACTGAAAATGTAGGAACCTTCTGGCGCAATCTCCGCTATTTGGAACGCAATCTCCGTGCAGTCTGAAAGAATGTGGGTGGAGAAACGATATTGCGCTGCTTTGCCTTGCTTAGACCACGTGATGCGTTTACCCGAAAATCTCATTTTGTCGAGGGTTGCTCCGATGAGGGCATCGTCGGCGCAGTATACTAAGGCTTCGCAATGGGTGAAGAGCTGCAGTTTCTCTGCGCATTTTTCCTCCATACTGGAGAAGTTGGCTTCGTGTGCAGCCCCGATGTTGGTGATGAGTCCAAGCGTGGGCTGGATGATGTCGCGCAAACGTGCCATTTCGCCCGTGCGACTGATGCCAGCCTCGAAGATGCCGATGCGACTTTGCGCATTGAGCAACCACACCGAGAGGGGAACACCAATCTGAGAATTGAAAGATCGGGGCGAACGTGTCACTTGTTCAGATGGGCAAAGGAGTTGATAGAGCCATTCTTTGACAATCGTCTTTCCATTCGAGCCCGTGATGCCGACAACGGGCAGCGAAAACTGCGCACGGTGGGCAGCTGCCAACTGCTGCAATGCGTGGAGAGGCGATTTGACACGGAGAAAAAGGGCTTCTGCTGCGAGATTCTCTACAGCATCTGCTGCGAGTTGCGCGAGGTTGTAGTCGTCATTGACCACAAAATTGCGAACTCCGCGCTGGAGGAGTACAGAGATGTAGCGATGTCCGTCGCCAGTGGCTGTGCGAAGGGCAAAGAAAAGAGAAGTTTCGGGGAAAGCAAGGGAGCGACTATCGGTGAGCAACCAATCGATGGGGGCGTCTAGTGCAGGAATGTCGGGAGTAGCTGTGCCATCAATGGAAGCGCCAATGATTTTTGCAGCTTGTGCTATCGTATAGGACATAGGATTGAGCAGAAATGTGGGCAGCGGTGCGTCAAGACGAGGGTGGTGCGCAGGGAAATTGTGCGCAAGCTACCCTGACGATATGGGTTGGCGTTGGCCGTAGCCGCGACGTATTATATAATAATGTGCGCGCAAAGTTACGGACAATGCCCCACATAGGCAAACAAACAAACCAGAAAGCTCATTTGAACACTATCTTTCTCCTGGGTTCGATGCCCAGAGTGAGCATCGCCTTGGGATATTGCTCGAAGATGGGGGTGAAAACGGAGGGGGACAAAGGGAATATCGATGTACTGTTAGGGAAATTTTGCATTTCGCATCCCTCCATTTAACGCGCAAATCGAAGCAATGTGAATCTTGAACGCAACTATGCGATTCTCAGAAATGAGAAAATGACGTGAAAATCGCAGATTTTAGCAATAAAGTGGTATTTTCGGGGAGAATAGTTCGGATATAGTTGAAAAAAGTCCCTAGAGAGG
>ERZ773207.519-NODE-519-length-14406-cov-5.967598_pt1 | contig 14406 bp, 10 predicted proteins | sample MGYA00580997_ERZ773207 | MGnify/ENA primary metagenome ERZ773207 (study PRJEB29015, sample SAMEA2738170) | human oral metagenome | biome: human oral; feature: human-associated habitat; material: saliva | place: China | collected 2239 ... | reverse complement strand
AAAGTCAATGGATTTATTTGGATGCACTTCAGGCTCAATTATTATCTGAAGGGATTGCGCAAGCTAATAACGCGGCTATAGAATCGTTCAAACAATCTCAAGCAAAAGGAATCCAGGAAGCAAATGAACTATATAAAGAATTATCGAAAGTGCCAGCTTATTTTAAGTTGTCAGCTGAGGAAGTAAAGGCTGTGTATTATGAACAAGGCGTTCATTACGACTCTATTGTTGGTAATGTCGAAGAATACAGTAATAAAAAACTACAAACAGCTGTTGAAATTGCAGAAAATTTTGATACCTTAAGAAAGGTAATTAATGAAGGTATTGCCGAATTAGTTGAAAAAGATCAAGAGTTATCAGCTTTATTTGTTAAAGGATAGAGATAAATATGGATAAAAAGGGGACCTTACAGAGTAGGTTAAGAAAAATTTGTGCTGAAATTGATGAGATAAAAAATGAGGAGAAAAAAGAATTATCTAAAATAGAAGAAAAAACAAGAAGAGTTAATTCTTTCAGAAGAGACCTTGCTAATATGTTAGAGCAAAAATATCAGGCTTCAGTACAGGAATTAAAGAATAATGAAGATCAAGTAGTGGATTACGAAAAAATGAGTCAATTATTCCAATTATATTATGAAGCGAATGATGATAAATTTTATAGAACTCTAAACTCATTAGACAGAGAATCTGAAAAAATCCAACTGGAGTATAAGACAAAGCTCCGAAAGAAATCAGAAGAGATGGAAGATTTACAAATAAAAATTCAAAGATTAGAAGATGAGGGATAGTATGGAAATAGGGTCGCTAGCAACTCAAGTTTGGGATACAATTGGAAATGCTTATCAGAATTTGTTGAGAGGAGCAGTACAATCTACTAGCGAAATATTGCTCGAAGTGGAAAAATCACTTGAAAGACGGACGATAAGATTATATTACGTACCTGCGAAAGTGGCGTTACGTGATAGAATAAAATACAAAATAGATAAAGAGTATATTAAATCTGCAGAGAAAGTATATACCGAGATAGTACATATTAAAGATGTGGTGGATAACGATATTAAAGGTAATTTTTCAGAAGCGATTCAAAAAAATATTGATCGAGAAAACAAAAGATGGAAAAAGTTATCTAATACCTATATAAATTTTTAGTGAGTATTTCAAAATAAAAAGAGAAGATACTACTAGAAAATAACGATGATACTCACCGTGAAATTTTTATTTTTATATTGCTAATTATTTGTGAATATGATACTATCGAAATGTAACAAAAATCAATATTATAACTGAAGGAGTTCATTAACATGGGACAAATTAAAGTTTCTCCAGAGACGTTACAAACACGTGCTCGTGAATATAGCAAAGCTTCAAACGAAGTAAATGGAATTTTATCTAACTTATCAGCTTTACAACAAACGTTAGCAGCTGAATGGGAAGGACAAGCTTTCCAAGGTTTTGATAGACAATTTAACGAATTAAAACCAAAAGTAAAAGAATTTGCTGAATTATTAGAACAAATCAACGCTCAGTTAGTTAGAGCTGCTCGTGCAATGGAAGAGCATGACCAAGCTTTATCTCAAAAATTCGGATTAAACTAATGGATAATGGATAGACCATCTATCCTAAGAAGGTGGGAGCGCATCCCGCCTTTTTCTTTTAAAAAATTGAAGGGAGAAGAAAATGAAACATAAGAAAGTCTTCCTGTTTTCAGGAGTGCTTTTAATAGCGGTATTATTATTATCATTATTCGGAGTGGTGAAACCACAAAATACAAATCGTTCGACGTCAGTTCAAGACTCACAGACAGCTAAAAGTGATGTCACTATTGCTGTTGTGAATGAAGACAGTGGGACAAACTATAATGGAGACAAAGTAACAGTTGCAAACATCTTAATTGAATCATTTGCAAAAACAACTCCGTACAAAGTTGAAACGGTGTCTCGTTCGACAGCTGAGAAAGGGTTAGAAAATGGGAACTATCAAGTGATGGTGATTTTACCAAGTCATTTTTCACAAGATGCCCTTTCGTTAGAAGCAACAGCACCAAAACGTGCATTGTTCCAATATAAAGTAAATGCCGACAAACAAGTTTTAGTGAAACAAGCAGAAGAGGCAGTATCGTCATTAAAACAGGCGTTTAACCAAGATCTTATTCGCATTTATTTTAGTAGCGTAATCGCCAACTTGAAAAATGCACAGAAACAAGTTTCTGGAGTCGTAAAAAATCAAGGAGATACGGTTGACCAATTCCAAACTGGGCTTTTAGAACCGTTGATGCAATATTCTCAAGAATTTAAAGGGATTTCTAGTTCGTCGAATAATGCAGCAGAAGTGATGAATGGATTTAATACAATCATTCAGAATTCAAATGCATCGTTCACACAAATTATTTCCGTAGATAAAACATATGAAAATGAAATTGCTAAAATTAAAGAGTTGCAAGACGCGTGGGCTCAATCGATTGCTAAAAGAGAAAGTGAATTAGCAGTTTATGATAAAGGCATTTCTAGCATGACGGTGACGGATCCGTTGAAAATTATGCAAGAAGTAAATGGACAAAAGCTTCCAGAATTAAGCAACGGACAAGATTTGAATCAAGTCTTAGCAAACTCAAATGAGTTAAGCAAACGTCTTAATGAATTCGTTGAGGATATTAAGAAGAGAAACGAAGAAATTAATACTTATTTAAATACAACCTATAAAGCGAAAATTAAGCAAGCAGTAGCAGAGTCGCTTGCTGATAATAGTAACCAAACGAAGAAAACGCTAGGTTTAATGGTTTCGGAGTTACGTAATAATATTGATAAGAAGTTTATTTCAAGCGCTCAACAAATGACGCTTTATGATGATGCTACGATTGATCGTATGGCATTATCAGCTGCAGATAAGCAGTTTCTAAAAAATACAGTTCATTTTATTCAAAAACTAAATCCATCAGCAACAACACAAACAAGTAACCAAGATACTTTTGTTAGCAATAAAGAAAATGACATTAAGAACAAAGTAATTTCAGGACAGATTGCTGTAAATGATATTGCGGGTAACATTAAGAAAATCACTCTAGCCGTTGATAGTCGTTACAGTGTTCAAAGTTTACGCATCAACGGTCAAGGAGCCTCATTCTCACAAAATGGTAATTCTGTGGAAGTGACTTCAGGGTATAATGCTTCTGCGAAGCAATTACGTGTAGATTATGAATTGAAATACAATGGTGGGTCGGTCGCAAGCGATAGTTGGTTTGCGCCAATCTTATCGAAAATCAATGTTGTGACTGAAGAATCAATTGCTCATCTTAGCGATGAACAAAAACAAGCATTATTAAATAATATTGCTTCATTAAATAGTAGTATTCAACAATCCAATAAAGTGATTGAAGCTTTTAATAATTATCAAGCTTCAGGGAATGCGACTCCTCAAAAATTCAATACATTAACTCCACTAGATGGAGGAACTCTAACGGTGAATACTAGCTCTCAAGCGATCCAAAGAACGTATAGCGGTAGTGACGCGCGTACTGTTTTCACAGATTCTAAAGCGTTCTTAGGAGAAATTTCTACAGCCGTGTTTAATGATGTAAAAGCGTATCTTGATTTTGCAGGTCAAGTGAAGGCAGTTTATGGATTAGACTTATATTCAAATAATGGAGCAAATCCTAAACAGCCAGCGGGAGATTCATTATATGCGCAGTTGGCGTTTGAAAATCTAGACGAAATCTTAGTCGATCTAGTAACGAATACATTAACTAGTGATATTAAAGAAAAACTTGTGATTCCAGAAGAATTAAATACACGAGTTGCGACACTTTCAACGGATGTAGCCACTTTAAAGAAAAATATGGATGCTTATCAAAAGTTAATGAAGGATGTGAATGCTGAAATTACAAGAATTGTGACGGAAACTCAAAAAGTTAAAGAAACTCTTGAAAGTAAACCGATTTTTGTAGATTCAGAAAAACGTGATAATACTGATTTAACAGGTGTGAGTCTATCAATGAACAAAGACTTATCAACGCTTATGTTAGCAAGTCGTACATTGATGGATAACACAAAGTCTCATCAACAAGTGGCTGAAACTATTCGAAAAGAATATAGCCGTTTAAACGATGAGGTGAAAACTCTTGAAACAAAAGGGACTGAGTACAAGAACGCTGTCGAATCAATGGACAAAGTTATGAACAAAGAATTCGAATCGAACACGGCATTCTTAAACGAATTTACGAAAGTGATGTCCAATACGGAGTCTGGAAACAATACAAATACATTAGTCTATGATTACCTATCTCATCCAATTGATGGAACATTAGCAGACGGACGCGGAGGAGACACTTCACGTCAACATACGGATAATCGTACCGGAGTTTTAATGGTATTGATTATCGCGATGATGACTCTTGCATTTGTATACATGTTACAACACGGCAATTGGCAATTACTGGACACAAATCGTTATCTATCTAATGAATCAAAATCACATCTCTTACCTTTAGTTTTACTAGCAGGTGTTGGGGCAGGTATTGGCGCCTTAGTAAGTATTGTGGTAGGTGTGAAATTGAGTTTACCAGCAGTGCAATTATTTGCACTCATCGGAATGGCAATTCTAATTGCTGTAAGTGCTATTTTCATGCACCATGCGTTAATGTCATGGCTAAAAGCCTATGGATTATTAATTAGTTTAGGATTCATCGTCATTTACGTTATTGCATTGGGACAATTATTTGATACGTATTATGGAAATGTGTCACCAGTATTAGCGTATTTAACACCATTCGTTTCTGCAGAAAATATGTTACATGCAGTTATCAATCAGCAACCTACAGCATGGATTTCAACAGTGGTAATTTCTGTTATTGGAGTAATTGGATTTGTTGGAAGCATGCTACATTATCAACAACATAATAAGGAGTAGACAATGAAAAAAATCAGTCAAGTCATAATGATTGTACTTGGCATGATGGTTGTCCTCACGGGCAAAGTATGGGCTCAAGACGGTTCGTTAAAAATCAATGTGGATGTTCCTGTCCAAACGAATGTAAATGAGCAAACTTATTTCGAACAAGACATAACACTGAAACAACTGTTTGATGCCTCTTTGTCTCAAATGATTTCAAAACAACAGGCAGAAGAGTCATTATCTGAAACGCAAGATAAGGCTCTTCTTTTTTTATCGACAGACTCTCAAAAACTAAATCCGATTGAAACGGATCAATTCTTCTTATCGCAGTCAGCAACGACTCCTAATAAGGGAGTGAAGTTAAGACCAGAAGAAAAGACGTCGCCATTAACAATGGTTGGATTCATTGCATTAGGATTATTAATGAGCGGGATATCGATTTATCAATTTTTGAAGAAAAGGAAAACACATCATGCATAATATGTATATTAATTTAACGTTAGATTTAAGAAAGTTTGCATATGGACAATATGATTTACGAGTTCCAGTAGGCATCAGCATGAAGGAATTATTACATATTGTCGCACAAGCTTATCAATTAGAATTGAATGTTGTTAGTCCTAGTATCCGTGTACATGATAAAGGAGTGGTTCTAACAGCGTTACAACGCATCGAGGATGTTGGAACTTTACGTGATGGAGTCCAATTCATCGTTGAAACTTTATAGAAAGAGAGAGAATGAACGTGAGAAGTGTTGAAGTTACAAAGGAAGAATTCAAAGGGAATGTAGCTATGGCGTTAACGCTGTTGCAAGTGGCCATTCCAGAAGCTGTTCCATTGACTGTTGAAGAAGTTGAAAGTTCTTATATGATTCATGCGGATACAGCAAATACTCAAGAATTCGAAAAAATCTATCCATTACCATTAGAAGAACGTCTTCGTTACTTAATTAATGTAGGGAAATTATTTACACCATTAGAGGCAAGTGTATATACATACTCGCTTTCGCCAGAAAATGTAGTGTTTACACAAGATGGAATCGCAAAAATTGTTTTCCGCGGAATTAAAGGACAAGTCCCTCCGTATGAAGGATTATCTGAAGAAGAATTTTTGAAGCAGTACCAATCAATGATTGTAGCAACACTAGATTCGAAATCTAAGTTTACGGAATTATCTCAAGGAAAATTAGAATTCTACAAAGGACATAAATTCTGTGAAGAGATTATTGCAGCTCAATCGATCTCAGAAGTGCTAGAAAAAATGCAAGAACATCTAGACTATGAAAGAGAACGTGTAGCCAAAGAAATGGTGCGCGTACCTCAACGAAAACTTTTTGTGTGGAAATTGATGGGAATTTTATCAGGTGTCATTGCTGTGGTGTTAGCAGCCGTTCTGGCTTTCAATTTGTTTGTGGTACAACCAAAGCAAACGCAAATCGCATCCCTTCGTTTATCGTTTATTGAAAAAGATTATTCACAAGTGGTAACGAATGTAAAATCAATCGATAGTAAATCTCTTTCTGCTGAAGATAAGTATATTGTTGCGTATTCAGTGATTATGACAGAATCACTAACGAATGAACAAAAAGCAGTGCTTGGAAAAATTACAGCACAAACAAACGAAGATTACTTAAGATATTGGGTACTGATCGGACAAAATAAAGTAGATGAAGCAATGGATATTGCGAGTTATTTAGATGATCCACAATTATTAATGTACAGTTTGACGAAGAAAATTGATGACGTTCAACGTGATCCAAACTTAACGTCTGAAAAACGTACAGAGGAAATTAACCGTTATAAAGGTAAATTGGAAGAGTTAAAGAAACAATATTTACCAGCACAACAAAAAACGAAAGAAAATTAATACGGAGGCAGTAAATGATTTGTTTAATTAAGATAGATAATACCATCTACGACATTTCAAAAGAGAGAGCTTACCGTGTGGGAACTCATCTAAGCGATGATTTTGTTGTGGAAAATGCATTTGCAGATAAATTAATCGTGAAAAATGGACAAGTATCGTTTGCGGACCGTATTTACACGAACGGAAAACATAGCCTTCCATTTAGTAATGAGATTGTTGCAGAATTATTTGTTTTTCAATATAGCTTACAAACGTTACTAACAAAAGAGCCTTTAACCATTGGTCCGGATGAAATTCATGCAGTAAGCATTCCTCAAAGCCAAGAATTATTGATTCAAGCAAATGCTACGGGATATGAAATTGTATCCGAGAAAGAAGTATTCTTGAATGGGCAGTTGGTAACAACTCCTGCGCAGATGAGTGAAGGAGATTCCCTATTTTCTTCGAGTGGCTATTTTATTAGAATTCAAGGGCAAAAAGTTTTTATCGCTAGTATCGAGCCGATTGAAACAACTCTAGTGCAGTTAGATTTTGAAGATGCGCCAGAGGATAAGACTAGTGATTTTCACCGTTCACCTCGATTCATTTTACGTGAACCTGATGATGTGGTGAGCATCTTAGCGCCACCGACTGAAGATAATATGCAGAAGCAATCGTTATTAAAATTAATTATTATGCCGCTAGCGATGATTGGACTTACGGTCGCAACGCATTTTCTTACAGGGAATGGCGGTATGATGATTATGATGATGGGGATGTCGGTGATTACTTTAATCACCTCAGTCCACAGTTTCTTCTCAGACAAAAAACAAAATAAACGTCTGAAAGCGAAAAAGATGGAGAACTATAAAGCGTATCTGAATGAGAAATATAAAGAGCTTTATGACTTATCTAAAGAGCAGGCAGAAGCGTTGAATTATCACTATCCAAATATTGACACTGTAATGGAAATGGCGAAGGTGACGGATAGACGTCTCTATGAAAAGACGCCTCATCACTTTGACTTTTTAACGTACCGTCTAGGAACAGGGAAAATCATTCCAAGTTTTAAAGTCGATTATAAAAAATCTGAGTTAACAGAATACAATGAAGCCATCAGTGACCAAGTAACGGAGTTAGTAGCTCATTATCAATACTTGGAAAATCTACCAATTACTAATGATTTGTTATCGGCCCCAACAGGATATATCGGCTCTCGTCGAACAGTCATCGAGCAAGTTCAACAAGCGATTATTCAGTTGGCTACTTTCCATAGTTACCATGATGTGCAATTTGTTCCAGTGTTTCGTGAAGAAGAACTCCCATTGTGGGAATGGAGTCGTTGGTTACCGCATATGAAACTCCAACAGTTTAATTGTCGTAGTTTTGTATACCATCAACGTAGTCGTGATCAATTGTTAACGTCGCTCTATCAAATGATCAAAGAACGCAAACAAGCGGCTGAACAAGCAGGAACTAATAAGCAACTAACTTTTACTCCTCATTATGTATTTGTGATTACGGATTTATCTCTAATGCTAGACCATAATATTATGGAGTTTATCAATGAAGATTTATCACATCTTGGAATTAGCTATCTTTTTGTAGAAGATGTGATTGAAAGCCTACCAGAACATGTAAATACTGTTGTGGATTATAAAGGAAATCGTCAAGGAACATTACGCCTCCATAATGGTGAATATATGGATAAACCGTTTGTGACATTTGAGAAGTTATCCACTGAAGCCAAAGAACAATTCGCAAGAGACTTGGCTCAAGTGACGCATGTTCAAACACTACGAAACGCGATTCCAGATAGTGTCACATTCCTAGAGATGTATGGTGTAGATTCTGTAGAAGCGTTAGATATGAACCATCGTTGGGCAACAAATGATACGTATCAAACAATGGCAGTACCGTTAGGGCTACGTGGCCGTGATGAATTATTAATGTTGAATTTACATGAAAAAGCGCATGGACCTCACGGACTAATGGCAGGAACAACAGGTTCTGGGAAATCTGAAACCTTACAGTCGTATATTGCTTCATTAGCAGTGAATTTCCATCCATATGAAGTGGCATTTCTCTTGATTGACTACAAAGGTGGGGGAATGGCAAACCTATTTGCGGACTTACCGCACTTAGTTGGAGCGATTACCAACCTAGATGTCGCACAAGCCAATCGTGCCTTAGTGTCTATTCAAGCAGAATTGAAGAAACGTCAACGATTATTTGCAGAATATGATGTAAACCATATTAATCAGTACATGAAATTATTTAAAGAGGGTGTAGCCACTGAGCCAATGCCTCATTTATTCTTGATTTCGGATGAGTTTGCAGAATTGAAAACGAACCAACCTGACTTCATGAAAGAGTTAGTATCTGCGGCACGTATCGGACGTTCGCTCGGAATTCACTTAATCTTAGCAACTCAAAAACCAAGCGGAGTAGTGGATGACCAAATCTGGTCTAACTCGAAGTTTAAGATTGCGTTGAAAGTACAAGATGTGGCTGATTCGCGTGAAATTATTAAAACGCCAGATGCTGCAGAAATTACGCAGACAGGTCGAGGATACTTACAAGTTGGGAATAATGAAATCTATGAATTATTCCAAAGTGCTTGGAGTGGAGCCGATTATGAACCAGAAGCGGTACGTTCTACACACCGAGATACGACAGTGTATGCCATTAAAGATAATGGACAGTATGAAGCAATCAATAAAGACTTAAGTGGATTAGATGATAGCGGCAATCAGAAACGATTGCCAACGCAATTGGATGCGGTCGTTCAAGAAGCGAAGCGTGTATTCGAATCGCTACATCTTCCAAAGGTCGCAAGTCCGTGGCTTCCACCGTTAAAAGAGAGAATTGCAGCAGAAGATATCCAAGATATTCAATTTAAACATTATTGGGGTGAAAATAAACACCCTGAGTTTTTATTGGGATATCAAGATATTCCGGAACAACAAGCGCAATTACCACTGACAGTTGACTTCAACGATTGTGGTCATATTCTGGTTGTTGGAAGCCCAGGGTACGGGAAGTCTACCTTTATCCAAAATGCATTGATTGATGTAATGCGTAAAACAACGCCAGAGCAATCGCATATCTATTTATATGACTTTGGAACGAGTGGATTAATTTCTTTAGTGGATTTTCCACATGTGGCAGACTACTTTACCGCAGACGATAATGAGAAAGTGATGAAATCATTACGTCGACTTCAAAAAGAAGTGAAAGTACGAAAGGCAGCTCTTAGTGAAGCACGTTCAAGTAATATGCAACAATACAACAGAGACGCCGTGACACCATTCCCTTCACTATTTATTGCAATCGATAGTTTTGATGGAGTGAGTGATGCTACTTTCAGCGAAGCATTTAACGAAACAGTTAATATTTTAGCGCGTGAGGGGGCCTCTCTAGGAATTTACCTCATCACAACGATGTCTCGTTTCAATGCTATGCGTGTACAATTACAAGCAAACTTTAAAACAAAAATTGCGCTCTACTTATTCGAACAGAGTGATGTTACAAGTATTGTTGGTCGTACAAGCCAAGTGCTCTTAGATATCCGTGGTCGCGGATTAATGAAGCAAGACACAGTCATTTCGTTCCAAGTGTGTGTGCCGTATACTTCTGAAGATAATTCATCGATGATTCAGCAAGTGAAAGCAGAAGCGCAAGAAATGTCTCGTTATTGGACAGGTGCATTACCACAACCAATTCCGATGTTGCCAGAAGTGGTGACCCCAGAAATGGTGGAAGCTCAAGTAGACCGTTCAGAACGAAACCATCAAGTATTACTCGGATTAACGAGAGAAATGGTCGAAGTGGCTGCATTTACATTAGATAAAGCCATCTCTTTAGTTAGTGATAATGTTCGAAGTGTTACTCAGTTCTACAAAGTATTAGCTTACCAGTTGCAACAATATACGAATCCTGTTCAAGTGGTGATTGTGGACCCATTAGGATTAGTCCCATTAGATCAATTTAAGGAAGCGCATCGTTTCAGCGATACACTGAGCGCTAAAGATGGAATGAATATCATTTTAGACAACTTGAAGGAACGTATGACGCAACCTGGTGAATATACGCAATCACTCATTATCATTCCGGATATCCAAATCCTTAGTCAAAGTCTCAATATTACAGAAAATCAGTTCAAAGAGCTTCTGTTAGAAGGACCTAAGTACGGTATTACGCCAGTATTTGTAGGGAACTATAAAGACTTAATGACGAATTACTCTACGCTTGTAACCTTACACAGACAATTGGCGACACAGGTGTTCATGGGAATGCGTATCAGCGATCAAGAATATGTTCGCTTCCCGTATATCTCAAACGAAAAATCTCCACGTCCAAACGAAGGCTATATTGTTGATGCAGAAGGTTATGAATTTGTACAATTAATGAGTATAGAAGAATAGAGGAGGCGGAAGGATGAAGAAGGTATTAAAGTTAGTTGCTATTTTATTTAGTGCACTTTTAATTGTCGCATGTTCAAAACCTAAAATTACGAAAGAACAACAAGATAATGTGGTAACATGGATAGTTAGATCATATAAAGTGGAAGAAGGGGAGTTTATTAGTTTCACTAAGAATGAAAGTACGGGTAGCTACACCTTAAAAATGAAAATTAATGGTAACGATTCTATGATAACGGGAGTATTGATAGAGCGTATTGAAGAGTTAGATGATCGAAATGGAATAATTGGACTAAGTCCTATCGATAAATTTGAAAGTATACAAAAAGAAAAAGGCTTGGAAGAAGATGCTGATGTTTCTTTATCAGGAATCAAAATAAAGTATTTGGGAGAAAAATAATGTTGACGGATAGACAAAACAACCAATTATCTGACATGGTATACCGATTGGATTCTTCTAGAGAGGATCACCTAGAAATTTTACAATCTGGGGCAAGTATATGGATTCCAAATAAAGGTCAAAAAACTGAAAGATATCAAATAATAAAAGTCGAAGACAACCAAGAAAATGGGATGCAAGCTATGGCGGTTTCTCCCATTGGAGCTGACGGACAACCAGACTATTCTCAAATAATCATCACGTATGCGGGGACTAATTTTTGGGATTATAAAGATCGAGAAACAGATATACAAATGATAGGATTTGGTAATACTAAATATCTAAATCTGAAGACAAGTCCGTATACCTATCGAACCGTCGAATCACAGGCAGCCGCTGCTCTTCGTTTTGCAGAAGAGGTTCGTAAGCAATTCCGTAATTCACAAATTACTACAACAGGGCATTCGCTAGGAGAATCTCTTGCAATGTTTAGTGCATTAAAAAATGGATGGGACAATATGGGGTCTCATGGTCCGGATATTCATAACATGATAAGCCCTGAAGAACTTGCGTATATGAGAGCTCATCCAGAACAATTTAAGAACTATCGAGGCAACTATGACCCTATCGGTGGAATTACGGGGAATGCAACGGTGACCGGAATACATCTGGATTATGGAGTGGGTATATATACACATAATCTAACGTATTGGCAATTCGATAATTTGCAACGGATTATCCATGGTAATGGAGATGTTGTATGGGAGACTGCAAAGAAGGATATTGACATTGATGGAGACGGAACGGTTGATTTTCATGTTAAAGGAATTGACCCTAAACCCAGGGATTTACTAAGTGCAGATCAAAACTGGATCAGTAGTGGAGATAAGATTCAAGTAAATCCAGAATTATTACGTATTCTCAAATCAAATATAACCAATCGACTAGAAGATATGGCTTATATTGTGAGGATTTTAGAGGCAAGTAAGAATAAGAACGATAAAATAGGAGAAAATTTTAACGAGCGTAAAGAAGAAATTTCCGAATCTATTAAATCAGTTTTTAAAGAAGCTGGGCTTCCATATGTATTGTTTAAACTTCATGATACAGTTGGAGTTATCATGAAAAATCGTCAAATTTTGTACGATGCTACGTATACAGCAAAACTTGATAAAACGAGGTTTTATTCTAATCAAGAAGCTCTTGTAAACGGCTTGCCAATTCAGTATGGACGATACAATACAGATTTGTACAGGTTGAAGTTATCTTGTGGGGAATTGACGAAGAGAATTCATCATGAGAGAATTGAGGGAGTTTCCTCTATCGCAGGTGATAGCACGCCAACTTTGATGAAATCCTGGGAAGTCATTGAAGAAGAAACTCAAAAATTACTCAAAGATAGTGTAACGATCTTTGGAGGAGAAGGGCTTCGTGAAGGAAAACTAGATGGAATCAGGGAAGCATTAACACTTGTGTTAGAAGTTATTGCTAAGAATACCACAGAAATCACAGCAGAAATTATGAATATAATTGATTTTGTCAATGGTATAGCAGAGAATTTTGAACAAATTGATGCGTGGTTAGGCCAACACCTAGAAAAAGGAAGTGTTTCTCCTAAATTAGGAATAGGAATAGTTCCGTCTAACTATCAGGCATATCTTGAGCGACATGGAATTTTTGATGATGTAAAAGATGTGCTCCAAGCTTTTGATAAACAAGTAGAAAAGCGCAGTACAGAATATGCGAAGAAAGTTGAAAATGCATATAGTCATTCATTGAATAAACTCATAAGTGGACTCCAAGCGATTATGTCAGAAAAGGGTAGATTGAAGGAATTAGTGACTAGAATTAAATCTGATTTTAACGAGAGCGTATATGTCCGAGAAATTACAGATAATTACAATCTGTTAGGCGATTTGACGGTAAAACCAAGTGTTTCTCCTGAGACTTACTGGGGGAAATTAGAACAATTGTATCCAGCTAGAGCAAAAGAGAGTGTTCAAGGCCTACAATCACATATTGTTCCTGCGATGGAGCGTATAGAACATGTTATCTGGCAGATTCGAGATGTTAATCGTTCGTTGGCTCTTCTTGAACCTCAGTTGAAACCCATTATTGAAGAGGGTGTTTACCGTTCCTTTGATTTGGATGAGATTGTGAAAGGACAGAAGCTGGTGGCTGCTATCGCGAATCGACTTGGGCAAGAGTTGAATCACGTGATTCAAGTGATGGAGGCAGAGGGAATGCAGGCTAGTGCGATTTCTACGTTAAAAGCGAAACTTTCCCAAACACATCAGCTGATTAGATACTATGTACGATTTGTAAATGACTGTTTCGGTGATAATGAATTTAGTGACTATGTAGCCTCAAGCGCAGGTCCAAATACCGAAGCTACTTTTACTTTGAATTAACGAAAAATAATTAGAAGGAATTAAGCGATCTGTTTAATTCCTTCTTTTTTTATAACTAATCAGTACTTGATTGGATTGGGAATCAAGCTAAAAATTACAAATGTATCAATTTTGATACAAAAGATTGTAAAAAAAGCATTTTTATATGAAGTGTTTATTTATTGAGATTCATTAGAAAAAATCAAAATAAGGCTTTTTTAGTATATAATTTAGTAAAATTAGCCAATTGAGAAAAAGCTATATTATTACGATTCACAACAAATATTTGGATGCAATCCCGTAATTATCTAGTAAATTCAAGAGTTAAGACTCTTTCGATGAATTATTTTTGTGTATTTTGAGAAAAATAGCGGGAATACGGATGAATTAGTGAATGTGCTTATGCTATAATAAAGACAATTATGCAAAGAAATAATAAAAAAGTTTGTTATATTCAGGGAGGTTAAAGAATGTCAGAAGCT
>ERZ773207.514-NODE-514-length-14455-cov-5.767222_pt1 | contig 14455 bp, 10 predicted proteins | sample MGYA00580997_ERZ773207 | MGnify/ENA primary metagenome ERZ773207 (study PRJEB29015, sample SAMEA2738170) | human oral metagenome | biome: human oral; feature: human-associated habitat; material: saliva | place: China | collected 2239 ... | reverse complement strand
CACAGCATGTCACTTCACTTTTCCGACGGCTGTCGCTAAATCTCCGACATTTTCTGAGAAACGTCGGAGATTTTTTCCATGTCAGAAAGAGGCGCAGTGTCATCTATGCCGTGGAGTTCCTTTTATCTTGAAATACCTCGAAAACAATAAGCACACTTCTCCTATACTCCTCATTCGATTCTGCCCTAAAACTCGGAGTTTGTAGCCTAGTATTGACGAACTAAAAACATATCCGCCTATAAATCAACCTATTTTATAGGCAATCCTCATTTTTGAGTATTGCAAAAACCAGTCAAAAATCATAATTTTGCAATTATAACACAGACTTCTCTCCCTCACAACCCTTCTTCATCACTCTTTTTCTACCATTATCGCCACTACAGAACAAGCGATGCAGATGTATTGGTCACAGGTATTTATTCACTCATCTATGAGGAAGGAGGATTATACTCACCACTGAGATGATTTGACAAGTTTTTCTGCAGACATATTCTACAGCTCAAGCCCAAAAGCAATACATTTGTCTAGGAAAATATATTTTTGATCTAGACATATACGCATGTTCCACTTAGAAATTAGCGCATTTTGCAAACTCGAAGTAGACATTTCACAGACATACTACAATTTAATTCATCAAAAAGACTGTTAGATGCAATATTTTATTCGAAAATTCCTTACTTTTGTCGCTATAACCTTCGTCACTCTCGCTGCTTTTGCGGGCAATGGGACTCCCAAGTCACCCTATACTGCACAAGAAGCCTTCGAAAACCGAGATGCGCTCGCCAAAACGCAAGAGGACGTGTTCATCAAAGTGGACTTCATCGGCTTCGGAAATAGCCTCAAAGATGCCACTCCCGAACATCGATATGGCGAAAACTTCATCGTGGGCACGGCAGAACATCCCATCATCGTGCGCGCCGAGCACTTTGTCCGCGGACTCGAATGGGCTGACACCAAGACCAACTGGCTCATACAGGGTTATTTCACCTATGAAGGCGGCAAGAGCTACAACGAGCGTGGAGAATACGTCTTTGTAGCCGAAGAACTAGATGGTGCTTGTCGCGCTGGCATCGGTGACCAAGGCATCGGAGGTTTTGCCACTAAGGGCTCTTTCACGCTCAGAAACATAAACGTCAAACTAGTTTCTCCCTACCTTTACTCCCAAGAGCGCAAACTCCTCACAGAGACCTTTCCGGCTCACACCACTATCGCAGGCAACAAAAACAACTATTCTGCCTTTCTGCTCGTAGGTGTACCTGGCACTTATCCAGTGACACTGGTCAACGCCCCCAGCAACCTCCCCTATCACAAGACGATGCTCCGCTCTGGAGTCACTCACACACCAGATATGAACCTCAGCTTCTATCGCTTTGTCGTGGAAGAGGGCGAGGTGGGCTTTGAACTAGGGGAAAACAACGGAGCCTTCATCGAGTTTAGCCGTCCTACTGAAATTTATGTGGCACTCGACTACCACAAAATCCAGATTTTGAAGGAAACTTTGCAGCTCGAAGACACCCATTTCATCCCTCTCACCAGTCAGACCCTCACTGCACTGCGCACGATTCCTGCATCTGGTGCAAGCGTTTCTACCGACATCTACGACCTCAACGGACGAAAGGTAGGCACAGCCGCCCAACTCCCCACCTTGCCCAAAGGCATCTATGTCATCAACGGTCAGAAGGTGATGCAACCCTAAGCACCTTTACCCTCCGACATAGTGCAAACAGCTAGGAAAGCCCTGCACGAAAGTTCATCGCAGCACAGCATGGTGAAGGTGGCATCCTTATTTTTTGTAACGATTATTCACCCATTCACTCATAAATCATTCCTAGCCTATGCAACTCTCTACTCTGAAATTGCTCTTTCTCTCCCTTTTGGTGAGCCTCTCTGCAGCTGCTCAAAGCACAAGAAAACCTGGTGACGGCACGAAAGAAAATCCCTACAACGTGGCGGAACTCACAGCCGACGAAGCAAAGTGGATGGAACTCGTTGAGAAGGGTGAAGAATTATACCTTGTCGATCGTTTTGTAGGCTTCGGTGCTGATGGCAAAACCCCTACAGCCGAAGTACAAGCCTCAGACTTTATCTTCGCCATCGGTGTACCTTCTCAAGAAAATGAAAACAACGGTGAGCTCCCCAACGAAGACGCAACGGCCAAAAATGCCAATGAAGATGGCGAAAGCACTGGAAGCAATGCCACTTTCATCATCGCTTCTGGTAAAGATGTATTGGAAAAACTCCACAACCTCGAGCGCAATAGCTGGCACATGTGGAAAGGGGCTTACCAATTTTCGGAAGAAGTGGGCGACTTCATTTTCAATGTCACTGAAATCCTCACCGTTCCCACTAGCGTGAACCGCGTGGCTGCCCCCTCTTTTGCCCAAAAGGCTGTCTATGACCTCAGCGGTCGCTTGGTGCAAACACAATTTGAGCCCAGCACCCTCCCACAAGGTCTCTACATCGTAGGAGGCAAGAAGGTGTTCGTGCGCTAATCCTGCACCGCTACATCCACCCTCTCGAGAAGGGATATCTCGACTTCGAGAGTATCAATAAAAATCTCTCGCTGTTTTTCATAGCTTATATCACGTGAACTCGCACAGCCTACCTTCATGGCAGGCTATGCGATTCCGTGCGTTTATACATAGAGCGTCTACATGGCATTAAAACCTTGCTATGCTCTATGACTTTTATGTCTAACTCCCCACGGCACAAGCCCAGCTTCGCGCCGTGAGAAAAAGGGTCTGCGACCCCCGAAAGCCTAATGTCCAAATTACTCTATGTTCTGCCGCTGGCACTGACACTCTGTGCCGCTCCTGCACAAGCGCGCAAAAAGAAAACAGAAACGCCCCCTCCTGCTAAGGTGGAGAAAAAAGCCCCCATTGCGAAAGGATTTTTCGGGGTGCAACGCGAAAAAGACGATGTCTTCTTTGTCATCCCCGACAGTCTGCTCCGTCGCCCTATGTTGGTGACCACACGCTTCATCAGCACCCCTGCAGGAGCACAAGTTTATGGTGGAGAACTCGCCAACAGCAAGATGCTCACGTGGGAACGCCACAACAATCAGCTCCTCTTGCGTGCCGAAATGTTTGAATCCCTCGCCGATAGCACCCAGCGCATTTGGAAGTCTGTGGAAGCCAGTGCAGAGAATCCCATTGTCGCTGCCTTCAAAATCGAAGAAACGCTCGCCGATTCGACCTCCAAACTCAAGCAATATCGCATCAAGGTGACCGATTTCTTGAAAGGCGACAATCCGGTGACGAGTCTTGAAACCTATCGCAAAACAGGATTCGACATCGGCGCTCTTCGTGGCGATTTGTCCTATATCGACACAGTGAAGACCTTCCCGATTAACACCGAAATCCAAACGGTGAAAACCTTCAGCGCAAAGCCCAACAAAATACCTTCTGCCGCTGTCACGGGATTGGTCACGCTGCGTTTGAATACCTCGTTTGTGTTGTTGCCCGAAAACTTGATGCGCAGCCGCACTTTCGACCCTCGTGTGGGTTATTTCACTGATAACTTTGTGGAATTCAACGACAAGCAACAACAGGTGAAGCGCCGTTCTGTCATTGCACGCTGGCGTCTTGAACCCAAGGAGGAGGACATCGAAAAGATGAAACGTGGGGAATTGGTAGAACCCAAGAAGCCCATCGTCTACTACATCGACCCTGCTACCCCCAAACAATGGGTGAAATATCTCATCCTTGGTGTGGAAGATTGGCAGAAGGCTTTCGAACAGGCTGGTTTCAAAAATGCGATTATCGCCAAGGAATGGCCTAAAGATCGTCCCGACATGAGCCTTGAAGATGCACGTTTCTCTGTGATTCGCTATCTCGCATCGCCCATTCCCAATGCCTATGGTCCCAACGTGCACGACCCTCGCACGGGTGAAATCATCGAAAGTCACATCGGCTGGTATCACAACGTGATGAAGTTGGTACACGACTGGTATATGGTGCAAGCTGGAGCTGTCGATCCTCGCGCGCGCAAACAAGAGTTTGACGAAGAACTGATGGGACAACTCATCCGTTTCGTTTCTTCTCACGAAGTGGGACACACCCTCGGTTTGCGCCACAACATGGGTGCCAGTGCGGCTACTCCAGTAGAGAAACTCCGCGACAAGGCGTGGGTGGAAAAGCACGGCCACACCTCTTCTATCATGGACTATGCTCGTTTCAACTATGTGGCACAGCCCGAAGACAACATTAGTTCGGAAGGCATCTTCCCTCGCATCAACGACTACGACAAATGGGCGATCCAATGGGGTTATTCCTACTTCCCCAATGCGAAGTCTGAGAAGGAAGAGCGCAAAATCCTCAACGATCTCACCGTGAAGACCATCACCGGCAACCGCCGTTTGTGGTTTGGTGGCGAAGGTCACGACAACGATCCTCTCGCACTCACCGAAGACTTGAGCGACGACGTGATGAAGGCTTCGGACTATGGTTTGAAAAATCTCCGTCGTGTAGTGAAGGGCCTCCCCGAATGGGTGTATGAAGAAGGCAATCTCGGCGACAATCTCGCGGAAGGCTACAAGGCAGTGTTCGGTCAATATCGTCGCTATATCGGTCACGTACTTGCACAAGTGGGTGGTGTGCACCGCGAATACAAGAGCGTAGAGCAAAGTGGTGCTATTTTCACCACCATGACTCGCGAACGCCAACAACGCGCCCTTACATGGCTCGACAAGAACGTGCTGCAATGCCCCACATGGATGATCAGCGAACCCTACATTTCTCGCCTCAGCGCTAAGCCTCAAGAACTCATTCGTCCTTTGGCTGACATGACGGTAAGCTATTTGGTGGCTCCCAATACGTTCAACAACATCGCAATCAACGCCACGGGTGCTCCCACTGCCCAAGCCTATACGGGCACAGCCTATGTGGAAGATTTGCTCCGTCTCTTCTTCCGCGAAGCCACTACCCCTCAACGCGTGGGATCATGGCGCAGATATGTGCAACAACAAGCAGTGACGCGTCTCATCAAGGGATGGAAAGCCACAGCTGATGGCGATGGTCGTCCCTACATGACCAGTTTGCTCACTCGCATTCAGTCGCGCCTTGCTGCCGCTCATCCTCAAGATGCTGCCACACGTGCACACTATGCCGACCTCTCCCGCCAGATCCGTCTCGCTATGGAAGGTAAATAAATCATCACGCCGTTACATCGACACGATTTCTACTCAACTCCTCCACCTCCAGTGGGGGAGTTTTTGTTTTCACTAGAAAAACACTCCCTCCACATCATTAACTTTTCAACACAAACACCCTCTTCGCGCGCGCGTACGCGCGTACGTACAGCATTTTTCGACTTTTTGCTTTCACAACCTTCACAGATTTCTTTGTAACCCTCTGACAAACATATAAATACGCACATCTTTCGGACATATTTTAACAAATAAATCAGCGATGCTCTCCAAGCAAAGAAAGACTCCACCCTCAGAAACTGGCTAAAAAGCGCTATAATCCACTCAATTACTGTCGATTGCAAGTATTTCTGTGAAGGTTGTGAAAGCAAAAAGTGCAAACTCTCTGATGTGCGCGCACACGCGCACGCGCGAGAGAGGGGGATAAATCGTAAAAAAACGTTTTTTCTGTCCTATCGTCACAGCAATGATGGAGACTCTTGCAGATGCGTCATGAAGAACTGGAAGTGGTGGGCTAAAATATGGAAAGGCTGGTAGACTACTCAGGAAAAGATCCAACACTACTCCACCCCTCATCCTATGATATCGGAGATTATAAAAGAAAACCTCCAACGTTCTCCCCAAAAAAACTCCGACGTTTTTCAAAAAATCTCCGAGAAAATTTGGAAAAAGTCCGACGTTTTTTCGATTTTCTCCCACGTTTTTGGACTCCCTTGCGAAGGACAATAAAGACAGATTTGAAAACGGAGGACACCACTAGATGTAGATTTCCTCCATTTTCTTGAGAGATTGAGCAATGGAATGCAGTGCAGTTTATTCCTCAGCAGGGAGTTCGTAATAGATTTCTTCCATGTTTCGCCATTCGCGATCGAAGACTAAAAACCCGCGCTCCCACTTCGGTTCGAGAAGGCGGTGACCATTGAGGAAAACACGCAGAGGACTCACACCTTCCGGCAAACAAAGATAAAGCGTAAATCGCGTGCGGTTTGAGCCAGACTGAGGCGTGGGCAATCCCGTGATGCGAAATTTCATACGTCCGTCTTGTACGATTTGGTCTATCGTCACCTTGAGTTGAGGGGTATTGATGGGAATCAGACAACTCTCTCTGAGGTTGATATAGAGTTTCTGTCCCTCAGTGGCAGCCACCCATCCCAAAGTGTTGAGTAGCCGTTGCGCAGCCGTTCGGCTCGTACTGTCGGCTTTTTGTTGTGCACTATACAACGTGCGCAGGCTATCAAGCGCACGAATATAGCGCGCGTCGCCAGATAGCAAGAAGAGCTGTTCGAGTGTGTGCACATCGCAAGCTGACACAGCTGGAGACTGGCGCAAGAGTTTGCGATAATGCTTCACCGAATCTTTCACCAACTCGGGTGTTTGAGGAGTGAGATAGGGCGAAACTCTCATGGCTCTCTGCACGACATTGTCCTCCGTGGGATCAATCACCAAGATGCTCTGCGCTGAGATGAAAGAAAGCGGATGTTTCAGTGGTTTCTGTGCGAAACCTCCGAGCGTGAGTCCGAAAAAGAGGAAGAGAAAAAAGCGAGCTATCATCGTAAAACAAAAGGTTAGAGACTGAATATCAGTTAGCGGCTCATCTTCAAGCAAGCCCAGTTGTCGCGTTGCTTCACATCCACCAGCGAGAGTCCGAGCATTGTGCCTTTCTCCACCAGACTAAACACGTCTTCCATGTAAAATCCACTCATATAAATCGTACCTCCTACGCGAAGTGATGCCACGTATTTGTCGAGATCCTGGAGCAGAATGTTGCGATTGATGTTGGCTATGATGACATCAAAGGTGTTGGCGAGCGGTTGCAAGGCAGAGGCGTCGCCATGTACCACCATGACGTCTGAAATCTCATTGAGAGCGATGTTGTCGCGTGTGTTGTTCACGCACCATTCATCGTAGTCCACCGCTACACATCGGGCGGCTCCACGCATTTTTGCCAAAATGGCTAGAATACCGGTGCCGCAACCCATATCGAGCACAAACTTCCCTTTGAAATCATCGGCGAGAATGCGGTCTATCATTTGAGCCGTGGTTTGGTGGTGACCCGTGCCGAACGACATTTGTGGATTGATGCGGATGTTATAGTCCCCTTGTGGCACATCTTTGTGGAAGGTGGCAGCGATGACACAGCGAGGGTGCTCAGTAACATCACCGATGATGAGCGGTTGAAAATAGTTTTTCTCCCACTCCTCGTTCCAATTCTTGTGTTCCGCTTCCGCCTGTTGGTAGGTGATCTTCACGTCTGGAATGGGGAAATCTGCCAAGACAGCTGCGAGTGCATCGGCATCGAAGAGGTCGGTTTGGATATAGGCTTTGAAAGTGTCTTCGTCTGCTTTGTCAGCAAACACTGCCGATTCGGGAAAATTGTTGTTGATAGCCACACGGGGCAAGTCAAGTTCGTCGGTGTGAACGAAACTTTCAAATCCGATTTCTGCCAACACTGCGCTCAATACATCGTAGGCGGCTTCGGAACTGGGAGAGAGGGTAAATATAAATTCGAGATAGTGCATATTGTAGGTTTGGGAGGGAGAGAACAGAATAGGATATTAAGCACCTTGGAGAAAGGCAAAAATCATCGCATTATTAGGAGAAAGCCATCAGAGATTTCTCAATCTCCACTCATTAGGATAGAGATTATTGGCACGATTGCCGAGATTGTTGGCAAATCCAAGAGCGAAGCCACGATAGGTGAGCACGACATATCCGCGTGGTGCTTCGAGCGGCAAGGTGATGGCTTCGCGGTGGAGATAGGCTAATGCTAGCTCACGCGAAATTTCCACACGTGGGAAGGCGGAATCTGAGGCTGAAATAGACATGGCAAGTGCATGTTGTGGCACAAGTTTTTTGCCTTTTTCTTCTGCTATTTCGATACCTCCGATGAGTAAAGGTGCCACTTGGGCCAGTTGCTCTCGAATACCTACAAAGGCTGTGGGAACAGCTGTCCACACTCCAGCTTCTGAGCATTGAAAAGTAAAATCTTTGGCGTTATGTAACCACGAAAGCAAGGTGGCATTGGGCTTAGCTGAGGGAGTATTTCCGCGTTTTTTTCCTTTTGCAGCGCGACTACCTTGTGTTTTCTCCCATTTACTCGAAAGAAAAGTGTCACCACCTAAAAGACTTTCTCCAACATCTTGCGTTTTTTTGCGAAGCAATGCGAGGAAAAGCCCTTCTCCCTCCGTGCGATGAGGGAAGAAATGATAAACAGGGAGGTTGCGCCCAGTGGTGTCGCCCGAGATATGCCAAGCGGCATCGGTAGGAATTTCCACCAACTCCGCGCCAAGTGTGGTGCAAGCCCAAGTCACGAGGTCTTCATTTTCTTCGCGATTGAAAGTGCAAGTGGAATAGACACAAAAACCACCCTCTTTCAGCGCAGGCCACACGGCTGTGAGAATGTCGCGCTGACGCTCTGCGCAGGAAATGACGGCTGCTGGCGACCACTCCTCACGGGCTTGTTCGTCTTTGCGAAACATTCCCTCACCCGAACACGGCACATCGGTAGCGATGATATCGAACATTTCCTCTAAACTTGTGAAAGCATCAGGGAAGGCTTGTGTGACAAAGGTGTGAGGATGTCCCCATTTGGTGAGATTTTCTGCTAAAATCTGCGCGCGCTGACGAATGGGTTCGTTAGCCACCAACAAGGCATCGTCGGGAAGTAGACTGCGCCAGAGCGTGCTCTTCCCACCAGGGGCAGCACAGAGGTCGAGCATCTTTAGGGGATTTCCCTTTGTAGCTTCATCAGCATAGGTGCTTTCGATGACTTTATAGGCTTGTGCAATGAACATCGAAGCTGCTTCTTGCACATAGTAGGCACCAGCGTGCCACAAAGGGTCGTGCGCAAAAGTGGGACGTTCCGACAAATAGCTTCCAGATGAGCACCAAGGCACAGGACGCAAGGTGGGAGAAACAGCGATGTCGGAGAGTAACTCGCCATTGTCCACAGGTGCAAACAGACATTCCCCATCTTTGAGAGGTTTGAAGGGATTGGTGCGGAGGCTGGTCGGAGTGTTTCCGCTAGATAATGCAGTGCAGAGCGCGCCCGCCTCGGCATCTCCGAGAAGGGCGCACATCTGTTGTTGGAAGGCTTGTGGAATCATTTTCTTATTTCCATTTCATCAATGAGATATTTCGAACCTCCATAAGTGTCGATGACGAAGAGGATGTAGCGAATGTCGGCATTGATGCAGCGTTGCAAGGCTGGGTTGAAGCGGAGGTCGGACGAAAGACTCTCGATGTTGCCATCGAAGGCCAGACCGATAAGTTCTCCGCGCGCATTGAGTACGGCACTACCCGAATTACCTCCCGTGATGTCGTTGTTACTGAGGAAGCATGTGGGCAATTCTCCCTCGGCATTGGCATAGGGGCCGTAGTTTTTGGTGAGATAGTGCTGACGAAGTTTCTCATCAATCACATAGTCGGGATCAGCAGGATTCTCTTTCTCAAACATGCCTCGGAGAGTGGTTTTCCAATCGTAGCGAACGGCATCGCGAGGAGCGTATCCCTTGACGTGACCATAGGTCATGCGAAGCGTAGAATTAGCATCGGGACTCTTCGCCCAGTCGTACATTTCGCAAAGACCACGCACATAAATGCGATTCAATTCTGCCACTTTCTTTTCATAACGCTCTACAGCAGGTTGATAGGCTGAGAGGGCTTTGCGGTAGGTAGCCCAGTGGGTGGCGAGAACATCGTTGCCCAAGGCTTCAGCAGAAGCCGTTTTCAGTTTTGCACTGTCGGCAAAGAGGGAATTACGATAGAGGGCATCGAAATAAGCTCCCATATCGTTGCTCACAAACTCAGGTTGCAAATTGAGCTTATGATACTTCGACCAATAGCCCGACAGCAATTTCATTTTGCCTAAGTCGTAGGCTTTGTCCACCGTAGCCACGGTGCTGCGATCATTCTTGAAATCTTGTGCACCAAAAGTGAAGCGAAGCAGGTTGTAGTCGTGGAGGGTGTCTTTCACCGCTGCCACGAGGGAGTCCATACGGTCGATGATGGTCATGTACTCTGCCTTACCACTCTTCGCCGCAAAGGCACGGAAATGCTTTTCTTCTTCGGCTTTGATATTGAGCAAACCTGTGGAACGCACGCTCGCATTCATGCCGCCGAAGTTTTTCACCATATTGCCTAGACGCATATAGTCGTTGGCATACTTGAGCGACATATCTTTGTCGCTATCCATCAACGCTTTCATGAAGCGAAGTTCGGCATCTCCAGCGAGATTGATGGGCTCGTTGATGCTTTCAGTGCGAAGGCGCACTTGTGAAGCGGTGAGATAGCGGCTCGTTCTGCCAGGGAATCCCATGATCATCGTATAATCATTCTCGTCGATGCCTTTCAAGCTCACGGGCAACCATTTCTTGCACTCGAGAGGTTGATTGTTTTTAGAGTATGCCGCAGGTTGTCCCTTAGCATCTGCATAGATGCGGAACACCGCAAAGTCGGCATTGTGACGGGGCCACACCCAGTTGTCTTGGTTAAAACCAAATTGTCCAATCTGTTGTGGAGGATTCACTACAAGGCGCACATCGTCATAGCGTTGTTCGTAGAAGGCATAGTAACGATTGCCCCCGAAATAAGGCACAATGCGGAGGGTAACACCGCGCTTTTTAGCAAAGGTTTTGTTCTTTTTGAGCATCTTCTCGGCAAGTGGACGAAGGAAGAGATTGCTCTGACGGTAATACTCATCTACTTTAGCCTTCTTGGCCTCAGCTTCAACTTGTGCAGTCACATCAACGATGCTCACGACAAAGGTGAAAGTGAGGTCGGGCACGGGGAGTTCTTCAGAGAGACTCTTAGCAAAGAACCCATCTTGCAGATAGTTGTGCTGCATGGTAGACATGGCATGCACGAAGGAAAAGCCGCAGTGATTGTTGGTGAACACGAGTCCTTTGGAGGACACCACCTCACCTGTGCAACCTCCTCCGAAACGTCCGATGACATCGCGCAAGGAAGGTTGTGTTTCGTTGTAGAGTTCGCTAGGACTGATTTGCAACCCAGCCTTTTTGAGTGAATCTTCTAGATGTTGCTCTTTCATAAGTTTGAGGAGCCACATCCCTTCATCGGCATACGCCGCTGAGAAAGAGAGAAGAGCAAGTAGAGAGAGTAGTAATTTCTTCATGTGGAAATATGATGTTATATGTTGTTTGGTGGAATATATCGCCCTTATGCTCTAGCCTTTTGTGGCTCCCGCCAAGGCAATAATCTGCGCCACCCATTGATTGCATGGATAGTATCGAAGTTATCTCTGGGTATGTAATAACGAGAGTAAAGAGAGTCCCATTTTTTCAACAATTCCTGTAACAAGAGCATTGCCCATAAGGAAGGCTCTACGCATATCAGTACAACCTTTCGTATGATTATCTGGGAACATATTCAGACGTTCTAATTCAATGGGTGTTAGTCTACGATACCTATTATCCGGGGTCAAAATCACATGTTTGAAACGTGAAGGGGCACTTCCTCCTTCTCCAGTAATGATAGTACGTGAAGCCTTGTCTAAAGCATCGGGGAAAGCCATTTTCCCTTCCGAATAATGATAGGTATATCCAGTCGCTTTATTCGTTCTTTCTTCCGATTTACTCCCTTTGAGGTATTCCCAACGAGCAACTTCTTCAGCATCGATATAGAATTCTTGTGGTACCTCTGCATCTGGCAGAATGATTTCTCCTAGAGTTAGGATTTTTCCTTCAAACTTTGGAAGAGCATCAAAACTGGTAACTTCGCGGTTTCTCATTATTCCCACTTTTCCAAAGGGAGATTGTTTCATACCTTTACCGAAGTTTTCTGAAACTTCACCTAACGTGCCTTCAATACTAAATCGACTTTCTTTACTGATTTCTGGATATAAAGGAAATGCACGCGCCATAAGCCCATCGGTGAGTAGCCACTTTTGAGCATCCTCTATTTGTTTTCCCACTGTAGAGTCTTCCTTATAGGCTGCAATATAAGTTCTTTTTCTCCGTTGTGGCATACCATATTCAGCCGCATTGATGACGCGCCATTCCACAGTATACCCCAAATCTGAGAGAGAAGCTAAGATGATAGCAAAATCACGTCCACGCTGATTGGCTGGAGATGAAAGCAAGCGATCTACATTTTCTAAGAAAAGATACTTTGGGGGGGTGGGTTGCTCTTTCAGAATACGATGAATCTGCCACCAAAGAAACTACGAAGCGACAATGAAAAAAGCTCGCCACAATAAGCGAGCTATTCAAAACAATCTTTATGGTGCGATTTTACGCCCAATCTCGAACCTGTTTTGAGACAAAAACCAAATGATTTTAGCCGTGCCGCGCACCCGCGTGGCGCACACGCTGGCAAATCCGTTTTACTATGGACACTTTCGCTACTTAAGCGAAATACACGAGGGCAAGCACAAAGGCACTATCTCAAAACAGTTATTTGACCGAGTGCAAACGGTTTTGGAACGGCGCGGCAAGCCAACAAGATAAGGCCGATCTGCGCGCTTAAGGCCAAATACTGCTCATTAGTTATGTTCACTCCACCTCCTCTTTATATATTTATCTACGTCACTCGAAGATTCTATATTGCTAATGTCCTGATCCTCCAGCCATAGCTCATGTAGTGAATCATGATAGTCTATAGCCAGCATTACGCCCATTTGCTTTCTTATTTCAGAAGTCAATCTATATATATGCTCTGACAAATCATCAAAATTAACGTCATTTTCTAAAGATATTGTCATATATATTTTTCTGCCAAACTTATTAAATGCATCTTTATAGGAGGGTATGTTTTTCGTAATAGCTCTGCCAACCTCTATATTGCTGTTTATTCTTATTGATTTGAGTCTAACTCTACCGCCAAACTGCTTGCTAACTAGGTTAGCTATATCATTCCTAGACTCTCTTTCCCAAATACGATCTGGATAGGTATCAGAGTAAGCACTCTCGCCTTTTCTATAGTCAGCTCTATTCCACACTTCAAACCTAAGACTACTATCATCAACCGGATAAGCATCCACATACGGATCACCTTCAACTCCAATACCGCCACCCTCAATGCGATAATTTTCTGCTATAAACTCTTTCCCATACTTTTCCTTAAGGTATTGCGCCATTTTATGTTGCTCTACCAAGGCACCGCCATTGATGAGCAGGTAGATAGCAGCTATTAATATAACAACTCCAGCTATAATCCAGAATTTTGGTATACGCTTTCGGGTGGATTTTAGTTTAGAGTGTACTTTTTGTACAGGAGTGTTTTTAGGCGATCTTTTACCATCCTGGACCTTTCTAACGTTTGCGTGTTTTGTTTTTATCGCGCTACTCTTTATCATTAGATCCCTGCCCTGCTATTACTACTATCTTAGCATCATTTTATAGTAAGCATAAAGTTCTTTGCAAGATTAAAAACAAATAAAAAGACCAGTAAGGTCTTCTGTCTGTTACATGGTGACCTTACCGGGAATCGAACCCGGATTGCCAGGATGAAAACCTGGTGTCCTAACCGTTAGACGATAAGGCCACGACTTCAGATATCATAACAAATTATTGTCGAATTGTCTATAGCAAATCAGCCACTTCTCCGCCGTTATCTATTAATGTATAATATTTCCATGACAAAGCAGAAGAAAAAGCGCAATAAAAAATATTCTGGGATGGACGCGACATCTCAGCGACCAAAGGTAACAAGGATTACAGCAACGAATCGCTCCAAATTATCTCAATGGTTTTTCGATCAAAAAAAACTCATTCGCACCATTAGCATGGCGGGACTCGTTGTAGTTGTCTTAATTATCGTTATTTCTGGAATATTGAGCCTGTTTCGTTAACGAACCGGCAGCTTAAATCCAAAAGTACTACCTTTTCCTTCTTCTGATTCAAAGATCATTTCGCCGTCGTGCGATAAAATAACTTTCCTCGCCAAAAATAAGCCAACGCCAGTGCCGTCTGGCCGCTTTTTTCTGGCATTTGCGCCGCGGAAGAATTTGCCAAACAAATTTGCTTGCTCTGATTTCGGCACACCAATTCCCGAATCTTTCACCGTAAATTCAATCGCACCATTACTATTTTTTAGAGAAATTATTACCTTTTTATGCGGATTTGAATAGTAAATGGCATTGTCAATCATATTCAGCATAACTTGACGAATCTTCTCAGAATCAGCCGTAATCAATGGAACTTTTTTATCAATCTTTAGGTCCATTTCGACAGACCTCTGATCCGCCACAACCTTAAGCAAAGCAACTTCATCCCGAAGAATTTGAGCAATATCTATCTTCTGCTTATCAATGTTAAATTTACCAGTCTGAAGCCTAGAAACATTGAGAAA
>ERZ773207.510-NODE-510-length-14521-cov-12.068713_pt1 | contig 14521 bp, 10 predicted proteins | sample MGYA00580997_ERZ773207 | MGnify/ENA primary metagenome ERZ773207 (study PRJEB29015, sample SAMEA2738170) | human oral metagenome | biome: human oral; feature: human-associated habitat; material: saliva | place: China | collected 2239 ... | reverse complement strand
GAATGATTGGTACGAATACGTCACCGAAAGTACGGATAGCACGTTGGAACCAATTTCCTTGTTTGGCAGCTTCTGCTTTCATTTCTTCTTTAGAAGAGGTTGGCAAACCAAGTGCAACCACTTCGTCGTACATCTTGTTTACTGTACCAGTACCAAAGATGATTTGGTATTGGCCTGAGTTAAAGAAAGCTCCTTGAACTTTATCCAAGTTCTCAATCACTTCCTTATTGATTTTCCCTTCATCTTTGACCATGACACGTAGACGAGTCGCACAGTGGGCAACACTGTTGACATTTTCACGTCCGCCAAGGGCTTCGATGACCTTTTTTGCAATATCCTGATTGTTCATTTGCAAAAATCTCCTTATAAAATTTTGTTCTTGTTTGAAAGCGATTTTATTCGCCCTACGACTATTATTTTATCATGTTTCTAAAATATGTCAAGCGTTTTGCAGAATTTTTTATTCCCTTTCTTTTTTCTCTGATTATTTTTGCTCGTTTTTGAGGGATATTCTCTTTTTCCTCAAAAAAATATCTTTATACTTGAGGAGATAAGGCTTTTATTTACATTTTCTTTCATTTTTTCGTGAAAATTTGCCAGATTTCCTTCACTTGATTCCTGGCAATCGTTTGACATATTTTTCTTTTTTTTAACATAAAAGACTTGCTTTTTTTGCCGAAAACGTTTACTATTAATAATAGAATAGAACTTATGGAGGAAAGATAAAATGGAATGGACAACTGAGCGCCGTTATAGACGCTATGAAGACTGGTCTAATGATGAAATCAAGCAAATCAAGGAAAAGATGGCACAATCTCCTTGGCATACTCGTTACCATGTCGAATCTAAAATGGGCCTTCTCAATGATCCAAATGGCTTTTCTTATTTTGATGGCAAATGGATTCTCTTTTACCAGAACTTCCCCTTTGGTGCAGCCCATGGATTGAAGTCTTGGGTGCAGCTTGAAAGTGATGATTTAGTGCACTTTACAGAAACTGGAGTCAAAGTTTTGCCAGATACTCCATTGGATAGTCACGGTGCCTACTCTGGTTCTGCCATGCAGTTTGGCGATAACTTGTTCCTATTTTATACAGGAAATGTCCGTGATGAAAACTGGATCCGTCACCCTTACCAGATTGGAGCTTTGATGGATAAGGATGGCAAGATTACAAAGATTGATAAGATCTTGATCGACCAGCCAGCAGACTCTACTGACCACTTCCGTGATCCGCAAATTTTTAACTTCAAGGGCCAATACTATGCTATCGTCGGTGGACAGGACTTGGAGAAAAAAGGCTTCGTCCGTCTCTACAAGGCTGTAGACAACGACTATACAAACTGGCAAGCCGTTGGCAACCTTGACTTTGCTAACGACCGTACTGCCTACATGATGGAATGTCCAAATCTGGTCTTTGTAGGGGAGCAACCTGTCCTTCTCTACTGTCCACAAGGATTGGATAAACAAGTTCTAGACTATGATAATATCTACCCAAACATGTACAAAATAGGGGCATCCTTTGATCCTGAAAATGCCAAAATGGTAGATGTGTCTCAACTTCATAATCTAGACTATGGTTTCGAAGCCTATGCGACTCAAGCCTTTAACGCTCCAGACGGACGAGCTCTGGCAGTTAGCTGGCTTGGGTTACCAGATGTTTCTTACCCATCTGACCGTTTTGACCACCAAGGAACCTTCTCATTGGTCAAAGAACTCACTATAAAAGATGGCAAACTCTACCAATATCCTGTCTCAGCCGTCAAAGAACTTCGTTCTTCTGAAGAGGCCTTCTCAAACCGTACTCAAACCAATAACACCTATGAACTCGAGCTCAACTTAGAAGCCAATAGCCAAAGCGAGATTGTCTTGCTCGCTGACAAAGAAGGCAAGGGGCTTTCAATCAACTTTGACCTTGTCAATGGACAGGTGACAGTGGATCGTAGTCAGGCTGGTGAACAGTACGCCAAAGAATTTGGTACGACTCGTTCTTGCCCTATCAATAACCAAGCTACTACTGCCACTATCTTCATCGACAAGTCGGTCTTTGAAATTTTCATCAATAAAGGAGAAAAAGTATTTTCTGGTCGTGTCTTCCCACATGCGGACCAAAATGGTATCCTGATTAAATCTGGAAACCCAACTGGAACTTACTATGAATTAGATTATGGTCGCAAAACTAACTGATGTCGCCAAACTTGCAGGCGTTAGCCCCACTACCGTCTCACGGGTTATCAATAAAAAAGGCTATCTGTCTGAAAAAACCATTCTCAAGGTCAATGAAGCCATGAGAGAATTGGGCTATAAGCCCAACAATTTAGCTCGTAGCCTCCAAGGAAAATCAGCTAAGTTAATCGGCTTAATTTTCCCAAATATTTCCAATGTTTTCTATGCTGAATTGATTGATAAGTTGGAACACCAGCTCTTCAAGAATGGATACAAGACCATCATCTGTAACAGCGAGCACGACTCTGAGAAGGAACGGGAGTACATTGAAATGCTGGAGGCCAATCAGGTCGACGGTATCATTTCTGGAAGTCACAACTTGGGAATCGAAGACTACAATCGTGTGACTGCCCCAATCATTTCCTTTGACCGAAACTTGTCTCCAGACATTCCTGTTGTCTCCTCTGACAACTACGGTGGCGGGGTTCTCGCTGCCCAAACCTTGGTCAAGACAGGTGCCCAGTCTATCATCATGATTACAGGAAATGACAATTCCAACTCGCCTACTGGACTGCGTCATGCTGGCTTTGCTTCTGTTCTCCCAAAAGCTCCTATTATCAATGTTTCGAGTGACTTTTCTCCCGTCAGAAAAGAAATGGAAATCAAGAATATCTTGACTCATCAGAAACCAGATGCTATCTTTGCTTCAGATGATCTGACAGCCATCTTGGTTATCAAAATAGCTCAGGAACTGGGAATCTCTGTTCCTGAAGAGCTCAAAGTCATCGGCTATGATGGGACTTACTTTATCGAAAACTACTACCCTCATTTGACAACGATTAAGCAACCTATGAAAGAGATTGCCCACCTCACTGTCGATCTTCTCTTGCAGAAGATTGAAGGTAAAGAGGTCGCGACAACTGGTTACTTCTTACCCGTCACCCTATTACCAGGAAAAAGTATTTAATACTCTTCGAAAATCTCTTTAAACCATGTCAGCTTCCATCTGCAACCTCAAAACAGTATTTTGAGCAGCCTGCGGCTAGCTTCCTAGTTTGCTTTTTGATTTTCATTGAGTATAAACACAAGAAAACTCAGACTGATTCGTCTGAGTTTTTTTATGATCTTAAGTTTTCTAGATAGCGCTGGGCTGTCTCTAGGTTAAAGGTTTTGTCTGCAATAAGGCGCTCAACGAGGGGAGCAACCTCGGACTCACTAGCACCAGCTAGGAGAGCTAGGGATTTGGCCTGTAATTTCATGTGGCCTTGCTGGATGCCCGTACTTACCAAGGCTTTGAGAGCCGCAAAGTTTTGGGCAAGACCGATGGACACGATAATCTGAGCTAATTCCTTAGCTGAAGGATTTCCTAGTAGTTCATGACTGAGGGCTACACGAGGGTTGAGACCAATAGAGCCACCCTTGGTCGCTACCGGCATGGGTAGGGTCATCTCACCGACCAATTCTTCTCTTTCCATGTCCAGCGTCCATTGACTGAGACCTTGATAGCGTCCATCTCGACTGGCAAAGGCATGAGCCCCAGCTTCGATAGCACGCCAGTCATTACCCGTGGCTATTAAAATGGCATCGATACCATTAAAAATCCCTTTATTGTGAGTAGCTGCTCGGTAAGGATCTGCCTGCGCAAACTGGCTAGCCAAAGCTATTTTCTCTGCTATTTCTCTGGCTTCATCCTTTTGTCGGCTCAAGTAGCGAAAGGCGATACGACAGCTTGATGTCACCAGAGAATCGGTCGCGTAATTGGACAGGATTCCCATGAGACTCTGCCCCTGACTGAGTTCTTCTAAGACCGGCTTCAAGGCTTCTAGCATGGTATTGAGCATATTGGCTCCCATGGCTTCCTGGGTATCGACATAGAGATAGACAACGAGAAAGTCTGTTTCACCTTTGATCTGCTCTACATGCAAATCACGCGCGCCGCCACCACGTTTGACGATAGAAGGATAGGCTTGATTGGCAAGTTCCAAGAGCTCCGCTTTTTTACTGCTAATTTGCGTCTGAGCACTATCCATATCAGGAACTTGATAAAGAGATACTTGACCTATCATCTGACGTTCATGTACTTGAGCAGTAAAACCACCAGCTCGTTTGATAATCTTGCTGGCATAGCTAGCTGCAGCAACCACTGAAGGCTCCTCAGTCACATATGGAACTGTGTAGTCCTTACCATTGACTAAAATTTCAGGAATGATGGAGTAAGGGAGGGAAAAAGTTCCCACTACATTTTCACTCATCTGGTCTGCAACAGCCAAGCTGACTTGCTCATCCTGCTCCAGACTAGTTTGCTTATCGCTACTAAGGAGCGCCTGAGCTTTTAGCAGCTCAAGGCGCTCATGGTATGATTTTTTAGAAAATCCATTCCAACTTATCTTCATGATTTTTCTACCTTGCTATAACGACGTTGATGTTCAAAAATCTCGACTAAGGCATAATCTTGATTTTCATATCCTGAAAGTTGAGTTGAGCCTGTCTCGTCCAACTGAACTTCTTCAAAAAAGACTTTCTCGTAATCAGATACAGATAGAGCTGTACGTTGATTCAGTTTCTTCAAACGGTCTTTATCAAGATAAGCTTCGTAACCTTCAACCAATTCCACACTGAAAAATTCAGATACAGCGCCACTTCCGTAACTATAAAGAGCCAGTTTATCTCCAGCCTTCAAGTTTTCGGCATTTTCTAGAAGGGACAGCAGACCTAAGAAAAGAGAACCAGTGTAAATATTACCAATCATTTGACTGTAAAGAATTGATTTATCGAAGTTTTCTTGGAGGCTATGTTGTTTCTCCTCAGATAAAGTCTGATCCATCATACTGCGTAAGCCTTTTAAAGCTAATTTAGGATAAGGTAAATGGAAACAGATAGCAGCAAAGTCATCCAAAGTCCAGTTATAACGCTTCTGGTATTCTTCCCAAGTAGTTGTCAAACAATCTAGATACTGTTGTGTCGAATACAAGCCATTTACATAAGGCGTACTTGAATAATTTGGACGCCAAAAATCCATAATATCACGGGTTTGAGCTACATTATCATTGTTAAATGACAGAATGCGTGGATTTTGCGTGATTAACATAGCCACACTACCAGCACCCTGGGTTGGTTCACCAGGAGTGGCTGCACCATACTTAGCAATATCACTGGCAATTACCAAAACCTTAGATTGTGGAGAACTTTCCACATGTAATTTGGCATAATGAAGGGCTGCTGTCGCCCCATAGCAGGCTTCTTTTACTTCAAAACTACGAGCAAAGGGCTGAATCCCTAATAAACTGTGAACAAAGACTGCAGCAGCCTTACTCTGGTCAATCCCTGACTCAGTTGCCACGATCAGCATGTCAATTTCTTCTTTTTCTCTTTCTGTCAAAATAGACTCGCTTGCACTAGCTGCCAAGGTTACAATATCCTCAGTCATTGGTGCGATAGCAATCTCATTTAAAAGGAGACCCTTACTATATTTTTCTGGATCAACTCCTCTTGCTTCTGCTAAATCTTGTAATTTCAAGACATATTGACTGGTTGCAAAACCAATCTTATCAATACCGATTGTCATATTTACCTCTGTATATTCATTCATGTAAAAATCGTCCACTACTATTCTATCATAAATGGATGGAAAATAGAGAAAAAAGCCTTGATTCACCAAATCAAGACTTTTCTTTCCCTACTGATTTTTATACTATTTTTCTTATTTTCTTAAATAAGAATATAACTTCAGAATAATGGTACCACTAGCCATTCCAATGGAAATAACTAGAGCCAACATGACGACTAAAGTTGCATTAGTAATAGCATGACTGTAGTCCCCTGTTACGAAGAAAGCAGTTGTCCGATAAGTTAAATAACCTGGTACTAGAGGGGCTAAAATAGCTAAGATAAAGACAACAGCCGGGGTCTTATAAACAATACTTAAAATCTGACTAACACAAGATCCAATAACAGCTGCAATAAAGGTCGCAACAATAACATTTGTCGGATCCTTGAGTAGGAGATAGATCAACCACACAACCATACCCAAAAGCCCAGCTGGCAAGAGCATAGAGCGTTGAACGTTTAATACGATTAAAAACGTGATGATAGCCAGTAAACTGGCAATAGCTTGGAGTAAAATATTTGTTAGTGTCATATTAGGCCATTAATACTAGGGCAACAGAAGTTCCTGCCCCTAAAGCAAGGGTAATCAGCAAAGACTCAAACATCTTGCTCATACCTGAGTTGATATGGTTAGTCATAATATCTCGAACAGCATTTGTTAGAGCAATACCTGGTACAAAGGGCATGACCGCACCTGCAATAATCAGATCTGCCGTAGCAGGAAATCCTGTGTAACGGGCCCAAAATTGGGCTATGAGACCAAATACAAAGGCACCCGCAAAGGCTGTTACAAAAGGAATCCTGATAAATTTCTCAACATAGAGTGAAAAAGCAAAGCCAAATAAGGTAGCAATTGCCGCACCTACAGCATCATAGCTATTACCCCCAAACATGACCGAAAAGAAAGGGGCACTAAAGGTTGCAGCCATGGTAACCTGAAATTTGGTATAGGGTAGGGCTTGTTTTTGCAAGTCCAATAGTTTCTTCAAAGCTGTAGATAAATCTATCTTGCCCCCGACTAATTGACGTGAAATATGGTTGACATCACAGACTTTTTCGATGTTATAAGAAGATGATGTCACTCGTTTCATCCGAGAGATATTGGTATTTTCAATCGAGAAGAAAATAGCTGCTGGCATGGCAAGAACATTGCAATCTACAATTCCTTGTGAGTGTGCAATCCGAATCATGGTATCTTCAACACGATGGATCTCTGAACCACTTTTCAAAAGAATTGTTCCAGCTAACATAATGACATCGATGACGGCATTTAACTCTAGTGACTCTTCCATATTTCCTCCTTATGTTTGCTCTTTTTATTTTATCACAAATTATGATTCAAAAAAAATCTTTGCCATGAAATCATGACAAAGATTCGATTAGTTTACTGGAGCTTCAATATTTACCTCTGTATTTGGTCGACCAGTTGAAGGGGTATTCCCTTGTGTATTTCCTGGACTTGGTGTTACAGGATTAGAACCTTGATTTCCACGTTGTGAAGGGATAGAAGGCGAAATAGTTGCTGGTGTTTTTGGTTTATAGATTGAAATCTTAATTCGTGTTTTGTTCAAATCAACCTTTTCACCTACTTTTGGATTTTGTTCAACAACTGTACCTTCAGCAGTCCCTTCAGGTGCTGTTGACACTTCTACAACCTCAATATTCGCTTCTTTAACACCAACAATTTGAATCAAATTATTCTTGGTAAACTCTAAGCTTGAGCCAATATAATTTGGCATAGGGGCACTAGTTACCTTTTTAGCAACCGTCAAAGTGATGGTAGAGGCTTTGGTTAAATCATAAGTAGTTCCAGCTGGCGGAGTTTGTCTTAGGACAGTTCCCACTTCACTGTCACTTGATTCTTCTTCTTCAATCTTAATCAGATTTTCAGGCACCTTCTTCTGTTTAAGGTCTGCAATAACATCAACTGATTTTTGCCCAATGTAATTACTAATTTGGAAAGATTGCTTACCTGAAGATACGATTAGATTAATTTTCGTACCTTCTTTTCGACCAGTTCCAGCACCAGGATCTGTTCGAATAATTTTTCCCTCTTCTATGTTTTCACTAGCTTCAGTTTTCTCTTCACCAATTTCAAAATTGGCCTTTTTGAGAATTTCCTTTGCTTCTGCAACAGTCTGACCTGCTACATTTGGAATTGCTACTGTAGCTGGAGTCCTAGATAAAATCCACATCAGAGAAGCTGCAACCAATGCCATGCTAGCCAAGAGAATTAAATAACGAAATCTAAACTTCCGTTTCTTAACAGGTTTTTCTACATATTCATTAGTTGAAGTAGGTTGCACAACCTTTTTAGGTTGCGGTTTCGGACTTTGGACTTGTGGTTTTGGAATCGCAGTTAGAGTACTTTGTGGAACCTTAGGTAGTGACTTAGTATCTGCCTTATTGGTATCATTAAAAACTAATTTAGGTTCATTTCGTCGATTATAAGACAAACTGCTAGATAAATCTACATACATCTCTGCAGCAGACTGGTAGCGATCTGTCAATTTCTTAGCCGTTGCCTTGATAACCACGTTTTCTAAGGCCTGAGGTACAGATGAATTTTCTTCAATAACCGATGGAAGAGGCTTTTGGAAATGCTGGAGAGCAATGGTAACTGCACTATCTCCATCATAAGGGATATGCCCAGTCAGCATCTCATAAAAAATGATCCCCATGGCATAAATATCACTCTGTACAGTCGCTTTTGAACCACGCGCCTGCTCAGGTGACAAGTAATGAACTGACCCAAGCATTGAATTAGTCTGAGTCAAGCTCGTCTCTGCAAAAGCTACCGCAATACCAAAGTCAGTGACTTTAGCTGTTCCATCAGGTGTTAAGAGGATATTTTGAGGCTTCAAATCACGGTGGACAATTCCCCGTGTGTGAGCTAAGCGCATAGCCAAGAGAATTTGGCCCATGATACGAACTGCCTCCTCATTAGAAAGAGGATGATGTTCCTTGATATAGCGCTTGAGGTCTAGTCCCGCTACATATTCCATAGTTAGGTACTGTTGACCATCTTCCTCACCGATATCTGTTATCCGAACGATATGAGGATGGTCTAGATCTGCCATAGCCTTGGCTTCTCGCTGAAAACGAGCTACAGCTATCGGGTCTGTCTGGTAGTTGGTCCTCAGGACCTTAACTGCCACTTCTTCCCCATCTAGAATTAAATCTTTAGCCAAATAGACATCTGCCATGCCTCCTCGACCAATTTGTTTAATAATCCGATACCGCCCGGCAAAAATCTTGCCGATTTGGATCATTCTGAGGCCTCCTCGTTTATGGAAACAAGGGCAACAGTAATGTTGTCTATACCTCCTGCATTGTTAGCAAAACGAATAAGTGTCGCCGTTTTATCAGCTAAAGGAATATCGCTATTCACAATATCACTGATTTCACTACCTGAAATCATATTGGTCAAACCATCACTGTTGAGCAAGATATAATCACCTGCTTCAAGTGTTACCATACCAAAGTCAGGTTGGACCTCATCTTTTTGTCCAATAGACTGCGTAATGATATTTTTCTGCGGATGACTTTCCGCTTCTTCTGGTGTCAATTGACCAGCTTTCAGCAACTCATTTACAAGTGAATGATCACTCGTCAATTGGTAGTATTCTTCACCACGGATCAAACCAATACGAGAATCACCAATATGAGCATAGATAGCTTGGTTATCAATAATGGCTAGTGCCTCAAGAGTTGTTCCCATTCCTCTATAGGCTTCATCTTGTCCCATTTGGTGAATTTTTTGATTTTCAACTTCTAGGAAATAAGCGAACCATTCACGCACCTCGTTGATGGTATCAATTTGGGTATCTACCCAAGCAATACCTAAATCTGTAACCGCCATTTCACTCGCGATATTTCCTGCACGATGTCCTCCCATCCCGTCAGCTAAGATAATCATGGTACGACCTGCTCTGTTGACGTAGTGGTTGACATAGTCTTGGTTATTTGTTCGTTTTTGACCAACATCCGTTAATATTGAAATTTCCATATGTCAGTTCCTTCCTAATCAGATATCTTACGAAATTGGCTGATAAAGAATCCATCACTTCCGTATAATTCTGGTGTAATGAGAATACAGCCATCTTTCAAGATATCCTTACATTCATGTTCTAGTGTTACCTGCTCAAAGTCGGGATGACTTTCTAAAAATGCCTCCACGACTTGAAAGTTCTCCTCAGAGACAATAGTACAGGTACTATAAGTTATTATACCACCTTTACGTAGTGTTTGACAAACACTACCTAATATTTCCAACTGAATTTCCTGTAATGACGCGAAATCTGCCGTTTCTTTGTTGTATTTTATATCTGGTTTTCGTCTTAAAAGTCCAATCCCAGAACAAGGGGCATCTACCAAAATCTTGTCAAAAGAATCCTTACTAAAAAACTCATGAACCTTTCTGGCGTCAAGTTTTTGGGTTTGGACACGGTTTGCCACACCTAAACGCTCTGCATTTTCTTGGATCAAGTTCAACTTATGGTCATAAAGATCTAGTGCAGTAACTTGACCTGTCGTCAGGTAAGAAGCTATATGAGCTGTTTTTCCTCCTGGAGCAGCACAGGCATCTAGGACCTGCTCATGCCCTTTTAAATCAAGAGTAGGTGCTACCAATTGGCTCGACTCATCTTGGATAGTGACCATTCCTTGAGTAAACAGATCACTCGCAGCAAAATTCCCTTGATCTTTAACCAGACCAGAAGGAGACAAGGATGAAGTACTGGCCTCCAACAAGGCTTGGATTTCCTCTTTTCGTCCTAGATCTGTTACACGAATGCTGGCCTTGTTACGCACCAAGAGGCTTTCAAAAATAACCTGTGCTCGCTCCTCTCCGTATTCTTCCTTGAGCTTTGCAACTAGCCAAACCGGAAGGGAATAGGCGATGGAGTCACGCTTGTTTTTACGTTTGATGCTGGTGATATCTGGCCATCCTTCACGTAGAATACGACGAAGGACAGCGTTGACCAGCTTTTCACTGCCTTTTTTACGAGATTTAGCAAGTTCCACTGCTTCATTAACAACCGCATGGTCAGGCACCTTGTCTAAGTATTTGAGCTGATAAGCACTTAGGAGGAGCAAAAGGTAGAGCCAACTGTCTAACTGGTCTCTGTCTTCGATAAAATGGGATAGGTACCACTCTAAAGTAAGCTTGCGAGCTACTGTTCCATAAACGAGTTCTGTTGCTAAGCCCTTATCTGTAGGTGAAAGTTGACTTCCTTTGAGGTGTTTATTTAAGGCAATATTTGAGTATGCTTGGTGGATAAAGACATCTTCCAGTACCTCAAGGGCGACGCTTCTTGCCGTTTCTATTTTAGTCACCAAATTTTTCTCCTACTGTCAATGTGCGTCCAACACCGTTGAGGAAAGAAGCAATATCCATCTTAGGTTTTCCTGCTGGTTGAACTTGTTTGAGAGAAAGCGCCCCTTCTCCGGTAGCTAGAATCAATTCTTTCTTGCCGATTGAAAGGATTTCCCCTGGGAGACCTTTACCTTCTACTACTTGAGCTTCGTAAATTTTAAAGCGTTCACCCTTAAGGAAAGTATGGGCAACAGGCCAAGGATTCATGCCACGAATTTGATTGAAAAGCTGACGACTCGTTTTATTCCAATCTAGCTTCTCTTCCTCTGGCTTGATATTTGGAGAGAAGGTAACTTGACTTGGATCCTGAGGTTCAGGTTTTATTTCCCCAGCTACATAAGCTGGTAAAGTATCCAAAAGCAAATCACGACCAACAAGAGCTAATTTCTCAAACAAGGTTCCAACATTGTCCTCATCTGTGATAGGAATACTGCGACGAGAAATCATATCCCCTGCATCCATTTCCTTAACCATTTCCATAATGGTCACACCAGCTTCCTCATCCCCTTGAATCAAGGCATAATGGATAGGCGCTCCACCACGGTGTTTAGGAAGGAGGGAAGCGTGAACATTGACCGCAAAGTCCATGCTATCAAGGAGTTTACTTGGAAGAAACTGCCCAAAAGCAGCGGTCACAATTCCATCCGCTCCTAGCTTCATAATAGCTTCCATCTCAGGACTTCCAGATAATTTTTCAGGTTGATAAATAGGAAGCCCTGCTTCCTTGGCCGCCTGCTTGACTGGGGTTTCTTGAATAACTTTTTTACGACCGACGGCACGGTCTGGCTGGGTTACAACAGCTAGAATTTCGTAACGGTCATCTGTCAAAAGTCCTTTTAAGACTGTTGCTGAAAAATCGGGTGTCCCCATAAAGATTAATTTTGTCATATCTTCTCCTTCTTATAAAAATTGCTGTGGCTCATGGTCAATGCTGAGACGGAGCTCACTATTTTCCCGTTCTTGAGTCAAGGCCAAGACCTGATTGAGGGTCGGACCCAGCTCATCTTCTAAACGGTATTTAATCAAAATCTGGTAATGATAGAGGTTGTGGGTACGAGCAATGGGTTTGGGCGTTGGGCCAAGGATGTTACTGGTTTCAGACAAACCTGACCGCAAAATATTCATGACTTCATAAGCACGTTTGACAACCTCTTCTTCTTTCTTATGAGAAAGGGTAATGCCAATGGTGAAATAGTAAGGCGGATAACCTAGTTGTCGTCTAATACCCATTTCATAGGCATAAAATCCTTCGTAGTCCTGGTCTTTTGCAAATCGAATAGCATAATGCTGAGGATTGTAAGACTGGATTAAGACCTGACCTGCTTTTTCAGCCCGACCTGCTCGACCTGCCACCTGAGTCAAGAGCTGGAAGGTTCTCTCCGAAGAACGGAAATCAGGCAGATTTAAGGCCGTATCCGCATTGAGCACTCCTACTAGGGTCACATTGGGAAAATCCAATCCCTTGGCAATCATCTGAGTACCTAGTAAAATATCCGCTTCTCCTCGCCCAAACTGGTCAAGCAAAGCTTGGTGACTGCCTTTCTTTCGAGTCGTATCCACATCCATGCGTAAAATCCTGGCCTGAGGAAAGAGTTCTGCTAGCTCGTCATAAGCCTTCTGTGTCCCTGTCCCGTAGTAACGAATGCTGCGGCTCTTACAGTTAGGACAGACCTGAGGAATGTCCTTAGAAAAACCACAATAATGGCAGTTCATGGTCTTAGTATCCATGTGCAGAGTGAGAGAAATGTCACAGTTGGGACAAGTATCAACGGTCCCACACTCCCGACACATGACAAAGCTAGAATAGCCACGACGATTGAGCATAAGAACTACCTGCTCTTTTTTAGCCAGACGGTCCTGAATAGCTTCTAACAAAGGGGGCGTAAAGTTTGACGTCTCATTTTGTCCGATATAGTCCCGAAAGTCAATCACTTGAACCTCAGGGATCCTAGCTAAAGGATTGGCACGTTGGGTCAGACGTAAATGTTGATAGACACCTTTTCCAGCCCTAGCACGGCTTTCTAAGCTCGGTGTCGCGGAACCAAGAACCAATGCCGCTTGATTGTATTGGGCCCGTAAAATAGCCACCTCTCTAGCATGATAACGGGGATTGCTGTCCTGCTTATAAGTCGCTTCATGCTCTTCATCGATAATCATAACACCTAGATTTTTCAGCGGAGCAAAGATGGCCGATCTGGCGCCAACCACAACTTGGGCATCTCCACGCTCAACCTTGCGCCATTCATCATACTTTTCACCATTGGACAGGCCTGAGTGAAGAATGGCCACCTTGTCCCCAAAACGTGCTATAAAACGCTCCGTCATCTGAGGAGTCAGGGAAATCTCAGGTACCAGCAAAATAGCTGTCTTGCCCTTGTCCAAAACCCCTTGGATAATCTGCAAGTAAACCTCCGTCTTCCCACTTCCTGTAATCCCTTGAAGGAGGAAGGGAGGCTGATGACTGCCAATCGCACTGACAACCGCATCACGCGCCTGTCTTTGCTCTGGATTCAACTCCAAAGGCTGACTTGCCTCAATGCCTTCAAAATAAGCAGCCGAGCGTTGAACTTCCTTTTGGACTATGGTAACAGCACCTTGTTCCACAAAGAAGTTGACTTGCTCCCGCGAGTAGGACTCTAACAAACTAGCCAAGGAAGCACTCTCAGGATGAGAAAGCAAATAGTCTCTCAGTTCTAACTTTTTCTTGGCGCGTGTAGAAATCTCTACACTTTCTAATTGAGCAAGATTCACCTCATACCAAGACTGGGTCTTGACCTTCTTTTGATCGACTGCCTGATACTCCAGACCAAGCAGGCCTTTTCTAGTCAAACGCATCATTTCAGCTTGCTTAGCTAAATCCAGAGAAGAAAAGGCAAGCGAATCCTCTGAACCAAACAAGCGCTCTCGATCTTCCTGACTCAGACCTGCCAGAGGATAGAGAATCTTGTCATAGCTGGAGTTCAGAAATCCTGGTAACATAGCCTTGAGGATGGAGATTTTGTAGGAGAAAACGGACTTGCGTAACTCCTCAGCCAGCCAGAGTTGTTCTTGCGTGAGTACAGGAGAAAAATCCAGTACCTCGGCAATATCTTTTAAATCTTGCTCCATCTCTTCTGAATCTGATTGGGACTCCAAACCAAGAACAATCCCTTGAATCAGACGATTGCCCTTACCAAAGGGCACATGAACCCGCATCCCAACTTCCAGCATTTCCTCAAATTCCTCAGGAATCCTGTAACTATAAGGCTGGTCCGTCTGCATCAAGGGCACATCTACGATAATCTTGGCTACAGCCATCTTCTCACCTCCTCCTTGTCAGTACATTCTTGCAATAGAAAAAATAAGATTGAGTCCCCCCAACCTTAAATTTTTTCACC
>ERZ773207.508-NODE-508-length-14553-cov-17.505242_pt1 | contig 14553 bp, 13 predicted proteins | sample MGYA00580997_ERZ773207 | MGnify/ENA primary metagenome ERZ773207 (study PRJEB29015, sample SAMEA2738170) | human oral metagenome | biome: human oral; feature: human-associated habitat; material: saliva | place: China | collected 2239 ... | reverse complement strand
CTAATTGGGACACTAAATTTTTGAAAAAAGGTTTTACCTTTGATGATGTATTGCTAATTCCAGCAGAGAGTCATGTGTTACCTAATGATGCGGATTTAACAACAAAATTAGCAGATAATTTGACTTTAAATATCCCAATTATTACAGCTGCAATGGACACTGTAACAGAAAGCCAAATGGCCATTGCAATCGCGCGTGCAGGTGGACTTGGAGTTATCCATAAAAACATGTCTATTGAGCAACAAGCTGACGAAGTTCGTAAGGTAAAACGTTCTGAAAATGGTGTTATCATTGATCCATTCTTCTTGACTCCTGAACATACAATCGCTGAAGCAGATGAACTCATGGGCCGTTACCGTATCAGTGGTGTCCCTGTGGTTGAAACTCTAGAAAACCGTAAGTTAGTTGGTATTTTGACCAACCGAGATCTGCGTTTCATTTCTGACTACAACCAACCAATTTCAAAACACATGACTAGTGAAAACCTAGTTACTGCTCCGGTTGGTACAGATTTAAAAACTGCTGAGAGTATTCTTCAAGAACACCGTATTGAAAAACTACCTCTAGTTGATGAAGAAGGTCGTCTTTCAGGTTTGATTACCATTAAAGACATCGAGAAAGTAATTGAGTTCCCAAATGCGGCAAAAGATGAATTCGGTCGTCTTCTAGTTGCTGGTGCGGTAGGTGTTACTTCTGACACATTTGAACGTGCAGAAGCCCTCTTTGAAGCAGGAGCTGATGCTATTGTCATCGATACTGCCCATGGTCACTCAGCGGGTGTACTTCGTAAAATCGCTGAAATCCGTGCGCATTTCCCAGACCGCACTTTGATTGCTGGTAATATTGCGACAGCTGAAGGGGCGCGTGCTCTTTATGACGCAGGGGTTGATGTTGTTAAAGTTGGTATTGGTCCAGGTTCAATCTGTACAACTCGTGTAATTGCAGGTGTTGGTGTACCACAGGTAACAGCTATTTACGATGCAGCAGCAGTTGCACGTGAATATGGAAAAACCATCATTGCTGACGGTGGAATCAAGTATTCTGGGGATATTGTTAAAGCTCTTGCTGCTGGTGGAAATGCAGTTATGCTTGGTTCAATGTTTGCAGGAACTGATGAAGCTCCAGGAGAAACTGAAATTTATCAGGGACGTAAATTCAAGACTTACCGAGGTATGGGCTCAATTGCAGCTATGAAAAAAGGTTCTAGTGACCGTTACTTCCAAGGTTCTATAAATGAAGCAAACAAACTAGTTCCAGAAGGAATTGAAGGTCGCGTTGCTTATAAAGGTGCAGCGGCTGATATTGTTTTCCAAATGGTTGGTGGTATTCGTTCTGGTATGGGTTACTGTGGTGCTGCTAACTTAAAAGAATTACATGACAATGCTCAGTTTATCGAAATGTCAGGTGCTGGTCTCAAAGAAAGTCACCCACATGATGTTCAAATTACTAATGAGGCACCAAACTACTCGTTATAGTTAAAAATAAAAAATCTCCTAACTAAAATAGGAGATTTTTTGTTGTTTACAGATCTGTAAATTTTAATTTACAGATATTTGTCCGTCGTTTACTGTAAAGACGCTAAGATTATCAGGTAAGTTTTGAAGATGCTCTAAGCTAGTAGTTGTAATGAAGGTTTGGATGTTTTGTGAAATAGTTTCAAGTAGCTTCAGTTGACGCGTGTTGTCAAGTTCACTCATAACATCGTCAAGTAAAAGGATAGGAGACTCCTTAGTGATGCTCTCCATCAGTTCAATTTCAGCTAGTTTTATAGATAGAACCAAACTACGATGTTGTCCTTGACTAGCAAAACTTGCATCTACTCCATTAATGAGGAAAACCATATCATCTCGATGAGGGCCAACTCCAGTATTTTTTTTAAATAAATCTCTTGATCTACTTTTTTCTAGTGCTTGAAGAAATATTTCTGATAATTGTTCCTTGTCAATGTAATTGACAGAAGGTTGATAGTTAATTGTCAGCTTCTCTAATTGATTAGAAATTTCAAAATGTTTTTTACGACCAAATGCTTCTAATTTTTTGATGAATTCTGAACGATGAAGCATGACTCGAGATCCATATTCAACAAGCTGTTCATCAAGTACTGATAAAAAAGTTTCATCAATATTGTGGCTTGTTTTAAGATAGGAATTTCTTTGTTTGAGGACGTGGTTATAACTTGACAAGTCGGACAAGTAGATAGGCTTGATTTGTCCCAGTTCCATATCAATGAACTTGCGGCGAAAGGCCGGCGCTCCCTTGATAAGTTGTAAATCTTCTGGGGCAAATAAAACGACATTCATGTGGCCAATATAATCTGATAGGCGAGCTTGTTTTAGGTGATTTACTTTAGTAATTCGGCCTTTTGGGGCTAAGTCAATCTCGAGAGGAATACTTCCTGTTTGTTTTTGTAAAGAACCTGCAATCTTAAGTTGTTCTTCTTCGAATTGAATCAAATTTTTATCTGTCTTAGTACGATGACTACGAGTTAGAGCTAAAAAGTAAATACTTTCAAGAAGATTGGTCTTACCTTGAGCATTACGGCCAACAAATACGTTTAACCTAGGGTTAAAGTCAATATCGACATCTTGATAATTGCGAAAATGTTTTATAGATAAATTTTTCAACCACATACTTATCTCCCTGGGAAACGTGGTGCTATTTTAGTCTTGGTTGAAGGTTCCTTCTTAGTTTTTTTAGGAATCTTCTTATTCATTTCCTTGACTAATTTGGCAACTCGTTCTTTCTCAAGTTTTTCTTGACGGTAGTTTTCTTGTTCATCTAAGTTTGGTTCTGTTACATGAATTTGAATTTGTAAATCGGGGATTTCAATAGTATCTCCGATTCTTATTTTTTTTCCGCGACGATTTTCCAATTCTCCATTAAAATAAACTAGATGTTCACTAAGGAAGGATTTGATGGCACCGCCACTGTGTATCATGCCAAGCTCCTTTAAAAGTGCTTGTAGGGTTATAAAATCTTCAAATAATTTGTATTCCATTGTTCACCTCAATCTTTGGTATTATACCATATTTTGAAATAAATAACAGAGCGGAATTTATCTAAACTGAAAAGGAATTTTATTGAAAAAGAAATAAAGAGAGTAAGAAAAAATTACTGTTTCATGGTATAATAGAACTCAATGTATAAGGAGGTAAGAAATGGAGTTAGTTCCTGGAATTGCAGTGCATTTTATCCAATCTAAAAAGTTTAAAACTAATAAAATAACCGTGCGATTTACAGCTCCATTATCACTTGAGCTGATTTCGAGTCGTATGATAAATGCTAGTATTCTTGAAACAGCAAACCAAATCTATCCAAGTGCCCAGCTTTTAAAAAAACGATTGGCAGGTCTATATGGAGCAGATTTATCAAGTCAGGCTTATCGAAGGGGACAAAGTCACCTTGTTGATGTGAGTTTAACCTATGTTCGTGATGAGTTTTTAAGTAAGAAAAATGTTTTAACTTCGCAGATTCTAGAATTGTTAAACCAAATTTTATTTTCACCTTTGGCAAATGCTGGGGAATTTGAACAAAATATATTTGAAATCGAGCAAAAGCAACTGATAGCGAGGTTGGAATCAGAATTAGAGGATCCCTTCTTCTTTGCTCATAAGGAACTAGATCAGCTCTATTTCCAGGAACCAGCCATGCAATTAGTTCCTAAAGACTTAATTTCTAGAATTTCAAAAGAGACTCCTAAGTCTAGCTTCTCTAGCTTTCAAAAGATGTTGAAAGAGGACAAAGTTGATATTTTCTTTCTCGGTGATTTTAATGAAATAGAAATAAGGGAGCATTTAGAGAAATATTCCTTTACAGGTCGTCAACAAGATGTCAAGATTCAGTATCATCAACCTTATTCAAATATATTAAATGAGAGCTTCCTTAGAAAGAATCTTGAGCAATCCATTTTAGAAATGGGATATCATAGTTCTATAGGGTATGGAGATGAAGAACAACTGGCAATGTTACTTGTCAATGGTCTTTTAGGAGCTTTTCCTCATTCAAAATTGTTTACAGAAGTTCGAGAAAAAGAAGCCTTAGCCTACACTGTTTCTAGTCACTTAGATCTCTTTAGTGGGCTTCTACGTTTATTTGCAGGAATTGATCGGAAAAATCGCAATAAAGTACGTAAGCTAATGAATGAACAATTAGTAGCCATCAAGAAGGGTGAATTTTCAGATATAGAAATTCATCAGACGAAAAAAATGATCAAGCGTTCACTTTTACTTTCTAAGGACAATCAAGATTCTATCATTGACAGAGAATATCTGAGTCAATTTTTCGGGAAATTAGGCTTGGATATACATACACTGATTGAAAAATTAGAACAAGTTGAAAAAGAAGAGATTTGTGAAGCTGCAGGTAGTCTTAGGCTGCAGGCTATTTACTTTATGGAAGGATTGGAATGACTAAAGCTACTTTTCAAAAGAAATTTTATCCTGCTATCAAGGAAACTCTATACCAAGTCAAGTTAGAAAATGGATTAACTATTTCTTTGCTCCCTAAAAGTGAATTTCAAGAAGTTTACGGAGTTGTAAACGTAAATGTCGGATCGATTGACACAGAGTTTACGATAGATGTAGGAGAAAAGAAATCTTACCCTCAAGGGATTGCCCATTTCTTAGAGCATAAACTTTTTGAACGAGAAGATACTGGTGACATTATGTCAGCTTTTACGGAGTTGGGAGCTGAGAGCAATGCCTTTACAAGCTTTACGAATACCAGCTATCTTTTTTCGACGACCGAATATGTGATAGAGTGTTTAGACTTATTAATGGAGCTCGTGACAGAATTTAATATGTCTGAGGATTCTGTTGAACGTGAAAAGGATATTATTCAGCAGGAACGAGAAATGTATCTTGACGACCCGGATTCTTCATTATTCTTTAAAACGTTAGCCAATCTTTATCCCAATAGTCCCTTAGCCCTAGATATCGTAGGTTCTGAGAAATCAATTGAAAAGATTACTTTGGAAGACCTTAAGGAAAACTTTAACAACTTATACAAGTCCAACAATAGTAGTATTTTCTTGGTTGGTCATTTTGATTTTGAGCAAGTAGAGGATTATTTCTTTAAGAAAGATGTTAGCAGCGGGACGGATGATAAGTTTGAAAAGACTAAGATTGCTTTACACCCTGTAAAGAAGGTTGACAGTACTCGAATGGATGTCGCTTGTCCTAAACTGGCTATTGGGCTTAGAACCAAGGCTCAAATGGATGACCAGGATTGCTATCGATATAGCCTCCACTTAAAAACACTATTTACAATGATGTTTGGTTGGACTTCGCAAAGATTTCAAAGTTTATATGAATCCGGTAAATTGGATTCGTCCCTGTCTTTAGAACTTGAAATTGATAAACGCTTTAACTTTTTAATGTTGACAATGGAGACCAAGGAGCCTGTTGCTATTTCTCATCAGTTTCGCAAGGCCATTCAAGGTTTTGAAAAGGATGTGGACGTATCCGAGGAACATTTGGATTTAGTTAAAAGTGAACTTTATGGAGAATTCATTCATAATATGGATTCTTTAGAATTTATTGCGACCCAATATCAGGCACTTGAAAAGGGGTCAAATTTGTTTGATTTACCTAAAATTATACAAGAGATGACTTTGGAAGATGTTCTTGAGGTGGGCCATCACTTTATAGATAATTGTGAGATGGTTGAATATACTATTTTGCCACTTTGATGTAGAAATAATTTAACTAGAAGGAAGGGATGATAAGTATGAGAAAAAAAACAATTGGGGAAGTCTTACGTTTATCGAGGATTAACCAAGGTCTTAGTTTAGAAGAATTGCAGAGAGCTACGGATATTCAAATAAGTTTGCTGGAAGCTCTGGAGGCAGATGATTTTGATAAATTACCTAGCACTTTCTATGCCCGTTCTTTTTTGAGAAAGTATGCTTGGGCGGTAGAATTAGATGAAAGAATTATTCTAGATGCTTTTGATTCTGGCAGTATGATTACCTATGAAGAAGTAGATGTTGATGAAATTGAACTTTCTGGACGCAGACGAACCAATCGTAAAAAACGTACCCTTCTTCCCCTTTTTTATTTTATCCTCTTTTCTGTATTAATTTTAACGTTTGTAAGCTATTATGTTTGGTCTTATATTCAAACACAACCTGGCACACCTTCTACAGGAAATTATAGCCTTGTAAATTCGACGACGACTTCAACCACTAGTAAACTATCAGGTCACGATCAAACAACAACTACTGCCCCAAGTACTAGTGAAGCAAATTCTGTGACAATTTCGGGAGAAGGTGATACGATTTCAGTAGCCTATAAAACTTCTAAAGATGTAGCAGAACTTCAGCTATCTGTTTCTGATACGATCAGTTGGATTAGTGTTTCAGATACAGATTTGGTAGGAGGAGTTACTCTTTCACCAAATAATAAGTTAGCTAAAACTACGATTTCTAAAGATACTCCAGTGACCATTACCTTGGGGGTTGTAAAAGGAGTAACATTGAAAATTGATAATCAAGAAATTGATACATCAAAATTAACTAGCCAAACCGGCTGGATCACATTGACATTGAACTCAAATTAAGGAAGGAATATATGAAAAAAGAGAATATCCCCAATTTATTGACAGTAGGTAGAATTTTATTTATTCCTATTTTTGTTCTCCTTCTATCTTTGGGGTCGTCACCTTTATTACATGGAATCGCTGCAATTATCTTCGCTATTGCGAGTATCACTGATTATTTAGATGGTTATTTGGCAAGGAAATGGCAAGTGGTAAGTAATTTTGGGAAATTTGCAGACCCAATGGCTGATAAATTGTTGGTAATGTCAGCCTTTATCATGCTGGTTGGTCTGAATATGGCTCCAGCTTGGGTGGTGGCAATCATTATTTGTCGTGAACTTGCGGTTACCGGCTTACGCCTACTATTGGTAGAAACTGGTGGAACAGTTCTGGCTGCAGCTATGCCTGGTAAAATCAAGACATTCAGTCAAATGTTTGCGATTATTTTCTTATTATTCCATTGGAACTTTATAGGACAAGTGCTGCTATATGTTGCACTATTCTTTACTATTTATTCGGGCTATGACTACTTCAAAGGGAGTGCATACTTATTTAAAGGAACCTTTCGCTAAAAATGGAAACAATTATTGAAATTAAAGATTTGGCCTTTCGTTACCAAAAAGATCAGGAACATTATGATGTAAATCATATATCGTTTCACGTGAAACATGGTGAATGGTTATCGATTGTTGGTCATAATGGGAGTGGTAAATCGACTACAGTTCGCTTGATTGATGGTTTGCTTGAGGCTGAATCTGGAGAGATTTGGATTGATGGGAAACTTTTAACCTCAGAAAATGTCTGGGAAATGCGCCGTAAAATTGGGATGGTTTTTCAAAATCCAGACAATCAGTTTGTTGGAGCGACTGTAGAAGATGATGTTGCTTTTGGATTGGAAAACCAAGGCCTTCCACTTGACCAGATGAAAAAACGAGTAGCAGAATCACTTGCTTTGGTCGGTATGGAAGAGTTTAGTAAAAAGGAGCCAGCTCGTCTGTCTGGAGGGCAAAAACAAAGGGTTGCCATCGCAGGAGTTGTTGCTTTGCGACCAGATATTTTGATTTTGGATGAATCTACTAGTATGCTTGATCCAGAGGGACGATTAGAGTTGATTAAAATTGTTCAAGAAATCCGAAAAGATCATAAAATGACGGTTATTTCCATAACGCATGATTTAGAAGAGGTTGCTTTAAGTGACCGTGTCTTAGTGATGAAAAAAGGGGCAATCGAATCAACTAGTAGTCCAAGAGAATTATTTTCTCGACCAGATCTTGATCAAATCGGATTGGATCAACCCTTTGTTAACCAATTGAGACAGTCTCTGATCGATGGAGGCTTGAATTTACAGAATTCATACATAACTGAGGAGGAATTAGAGGAGGCATTATGGGAATTACTATAGAAAATGTTAGCTATATTTATCAGAACGGAACTCCCTTTGCCTCATCAGCCCTATCTGATGTAAGTCTAACAATCGAGGATGGTTCTTACACGGCTGTGATTGGGCATACAGGAAGTGGAAAATCAACTATTCTTCAACTCTTAAATGGTTTGTTGATTCCTACTGAGGGTAGTGTGAAGGTCTTTAATACCCTTATCACTCCAACATCTGTCAATAAAGAAATTCGCCAAATTCGTAAACAAGTTGGATTGGTATTTCAGTTTGCAGAAAATCAAATTTTTGAAGAAACTGTCCTAAAAGATGTGGCTTTTGGTCCTCAGAATTTTGGTATCTCTGCGGAAGAAGCAGAAGCGATCGCTCGTGAAAAACTAGCCATGGTAGGCATTGATTCTTCATTGTTTGAACGTAGCCCCTTTGAATTATCTGGTGGTCAGATGAGACGGGTGGCTATTGCGGGGATTTTAGCCATGGAACCAAGCATTTTGGTCTTAGATGAGCCAACAGCAGGGCTTGATCCAGTTGGTAGAAAAGAGTTGATGGCTCTGTTTAAAAAACTTCATCAAGATGGGATAACGATTGTCTTGGTGACACATCTTATGGACGATGTAGCTGAATTTGCAGACCAGGTCTATGTGATGGAAAAAGGGAAACTAGTCAAGAGCGGGAAGCCAAGTCTGGTTTTTCAAGATATTGAGTTTATGGAAAACGTTCAATTAGGCGTTCCTAAAATTACAAAATTTGCCTACAAATTAGTCAAACGAGGTCTTTCATTTAAACAATTGCCAATAAGAATAGAGGAGTTTAAGGAGTTCATAAATGGATAACATGATTTTAGGTCGTTATATACCTGGGGACTCTATTATCCATAGATTGGATCCTCGAAGTAAATTATTAGGCATGATTTTGTTGATTGTTATCAGTTTTTGGGCCAATAATCCTCTCACAAATGTCATTCTTTTTACTGTATCAGGGATTTTTATCCTCTTATCTAAAATACCTCTGACCTTTTTTATAAAAGGTTTGCAGTCCATGTTCTTTTTGATTGCTTTTACGACTATTTTTCAGCTCTTCTTTATAACTGGTGGAGAGGTCTTGTATGAAATTGGTTTTATTAAAATTACGACCTACGGACTGGAGCAAGCAGGGATTATTTTCTGTCGTTTTGTATTGATTATTATTTTCTCAACTCTCCTAACCTTGACAACTATGCCACTTAGTTTGGCGACAGCTGTCGAATCATTGCTGGGACCTCTGAAAAGATTTAAAGTCCCCGTTCATGAAATTGGACTTATGCTGTCAATGAGTTTGCGTTTTGTACCAACCTTGATGGATGATACTATTCGAATCATGAATGCCCAAAAGGCGCGTGGTGTTGATTTTGGAGAAGGCAATATTGTGCAGAAGGTCAAAGCTATGATTCCAATCTTGATACCTCTATTCGCAACTAGTTTGAAAAGAGCAGATTCCTTGGCGACAGCCATGGAAGCTAGAGGCTATCAAGGTGGTCATGGGCGTAGTCAGTATCGACAATTAAGTTGGATGAGGAAAGATAGCGTTGCCCTGGTGCTAGTTGGTATTTTGGGTCTGGTCCTATTTTTATTGAAATCCTAAAGTCTAGTAGATAAAGAAAAGGAAAGGGTATGAACCGTTTTAAAAAATCAAAATACTTCATTGTTTTATTTGTTGTCATATTAGTCGTGTCAGTCTTTTTATTAACGACAAAATCAAATGCAATTGTGACAAAAGCGGGAGACAGTATTTCTCTTTTAGATAGGATAGTCCAAAAACCTTTTCAATGGCTGTCTTCCACAAAATCTGATTTAGGACATTTAACTAGAGCTTACAATGAAAATGAGACTTTAAAACAAGAACTTTATAAGTTGAAGAAAGAATCTAACCAGGCTGATAGTCTCAAAGAAGAAAATGAACAATTACGCCAATTACTAGATATGAAGTCAAAATTGAATGCCAATAAGCTCATTGCCACAGACGTCATTATGCGAACACCAGCAACTTGGAAACAAGAATTAACAGTAGACGCTGGCTCTGCAAAAGGAGTGACAACTGGTATGTTGGCGGTAGCTGGTGGTGGCTTGGTTGGAAGTGTTGAAAAAGTGGAAGATAACTCGACAGTGATCACCTTATTGACTAACACCGAAAACACTGAAAAAATCTCTGTTAAAATCCAGCATGATTCTACCACAATTTATGGAATTATCATTGGCTATGATAAGGAAAAAGGTTTACTAAAGATTAGTCAGCTAAATAGCAATAGCGACATTAGTCAAGGGGATAAAGTTGTAACTGGAGGTTTGGGTACTTTCAATGCTGCAGATATTCCAGTTGGAGAGGTTGTGTCTGTAACACATAGCAATGACTATCTGACTAGAGAAGTGTTGGTCAAACTGGATGTTGATTCAACTAATCTTAGAGTCGTAGAGTTAGTGGGGAATCCATCATGAGACTATTTAAGCAGATAGGGATGTTTATACTCTTGCCTTTAATTGTCCTCATAGATAGTCACCTAGGGCAATTTGTCACTAGCTTTTTCCCTCATTTCCAACTAATTAGCCATTTTATTTTCATAGTTCTCTTGTTTGAAACAATTGAGGTATCAGAGTATCTATTCTTGGCTTATTGTCTTGTTGCAGGACTCTTGTATGATATCTATTTTTTCCATTTGATTGGTATTGCTAGTCTTCTTTTTGTTATTATTGGTGCAATTGTTTATAAAATTAATTCGATTATACTCACTAATAGATGGACAAGATTGCTAGCAATCGTAATGATGACTTTCTTATTTGAATTTGGGTGTTTTGTCATTGTACAAGCAGTTGGTTTAACACATGAAAATCCGGCAGTCTTTATGGTTTATAGCCTTGTTCCTTCAATGATCTTAAATTTTTTATGGATGCTTGTATTTCAATTTGTTTTTGAAAAAATTTATCTATAAGAAAGAAACAAAAATGTAATAAAGGCGTAATATTTATTATGTCTTTTTTTGATATACTAGTATTGTTCTAAAAGAAGGAGTATATACCAATATGAAGAAAAAAATCCTAGCATCGCTTTTATTAAGTACAATCTTAGTTTCACAAGGAGCAGTCCTTTCTACAGTTAAAGCTAATAGTACAGATGACAAAATTGCTGCTCAAGATAATAAAATCAATGAATTGACAGCGCAACAAGCAGATGCTCAAAAACAAGTTGATGCGATCCAAAAGCAAGTTTCAGCAATTCAAACAGAGCAAGAAAAATTACAAGCTGAAAATGAAAGACTTCAAGCTGAATCAAAACAACTCGAAGGAGAAATTACAGAGCTTTCAAAAAATATTGTAGCTCGTAACACATCTCTTGAAAATCAAGCTCGTAGTGCGCAAACTAATGGAGCTGCGACAAGCTATATCAATACGATTATCAATTCAAAATCAATCACAGAAGCTATTTCTCGTGTAGCAGCTATGAGTGAAATCGTATCAGCCAATAATAAAATGTTGGCACAACAAAAAGAAGATAAAAAAGCAATTGCTGAAAAACAAGTTGCTAATAATGAAGCAATTAACACAGTTATTGCTAATCAACAAACACTTGCTGATGATGCTCAAGTTTTGACAACAAAACAAGCAGAGTTGAAAGTTGCTGAATTGAACCTTGCTGCTGAGAAAGCTACAGCTGAAGGAGAAAAAGCTAATTTGTTGGAACAAAAAGCAGCGGCAGAAGCAGAAGCGCGTGCAGCAGCTGAAGCAGAAGCTGCATACAAAGCTCAACAAGCTAGCCAACGTCAAACACTTGCTGCATCGGCAAATACAAGTTTTGTATCACAAGTACAAGCAACATCTACATCTTCATCATCTGACACAGAAGAATCAAGCTATACACCAACACCAACTGTATCGAAACCACGTCCAACTTATAACACAAGTGCTTCAACTTATCCTGTTGGACAGTGTACTTGGGGAGCTAAAACACTATGCCCTTGGGCTGGAGATTTCTGGGGTAATGGTGGACAATGGGCAACAAGTGCAGCGGCAGCCGGATTCCGCACAGGATCAACTCCACAAGTTGGAGCAATTATTTGTTGGAATGATGGTGGATATGGACACGTAGCGGTTGTTACAGCTGTTGAATCAGCAACTCGTATTCAAGTTTCAGAGGCAAATTATGATGGTAGCGGTACTCAACCAATTGGTAATTATCGTGGTTGGTTCAATCCACATGCTTCTCGAGGATCAGTAAGCTATATTTATCCTAATTAATATATACGACTTTATTTTTAATATTTCAAATATTTTAAGGTGAGATTGATTCAATCTCACCTTTTCTATAGCATTGTTAAAAGCAACCATAGTGACAAAATTATTTAGACTTGTGACTGATGAATGGCTAAAAATAAAACTCTGGAAGCATGTGATAAAAATTGTATCAAAGTTATTATATGTTGTAAGAGCGTGAAAATTGTAGTAAACTAAAGTATAGACTACTTTTTGAAATAGTGAGAAGGGGAGTTATGTACAATTATAAAATTGCTGTTGATACTATAGAATGGGATTCTTTTTTAAAAAATAATTCTAAAGGAAGCTTATTGCAGAGTAGTGACTGGGCTAAAATAAAAGAAACTTGGGATAATGAGCGGATTGGATTTTATAAAGATAACCAATTGGTTGGAGTAGCAAATGTTTTAATTCAACCTCTTCCGTTGGGGTTTTCTATTTTTTATATTCCAAGAGGTCCGGTTATTGATTTTGAAGATAAAGAACTGCTGAAATTTGTACTGGTAACATTGAAAAAACTTGCTAAAAAACGACATGCAATAATGGTTAAATTTGATCCAAATCTATTTATAAGTCAGAATCTTATTGGACAAGAAATGATCCAAAATTCCAAGACCTTAGAGATTATTGAGGAATTGCAAACAAATAAGGTTTATTGGACCGGCTTGACAAAGGATATGTCGGAAAATATACAGCCGCGTTTTCAAGCTAATATTTATAAAGAGAATTTCTCGTTAGATCAACTTTCCAAGTCTACTAGACAGGCAATACGAACTGCAAGAAATAAAGGGTTGGAAGTGAAATTTGGTGGACTCGATTTATTAGATGAATTTTCATTCCTAATGAAGAAAACAGAATCCCGTAAGCACATCAGTTTACGAGGAAAGGATTATTATCAGAAGTTATTAAGTATTTATCCTAATCACTCCTTTATCACAATGAGCTATATAGATTTACCTAATAGACTGAAAGAAGTTGAGAAGCAACTTGAAAAAAATCTAAAAATAGCACAGAAGTTTACAGATCAAACGAAAGAAGGCAAAGTAAAAGATAATCAGCAAGAGAGAAAACGATTAGAGGAAGAGATTTCTTTTCTTAAGAGCCATATTGATAGAGGGGACAGTGTTGTTCCCTTGTCTGGGACTTTAACTATTGAATTTGGGAAAACTTCTGAAAATTTATATGCCGGAATGAATGAGGAATTTAGACACTATCAACCTGCGATTCCTACATGGTTTGAGACTGCACAACATTCATTTGAACGTGGTGCAGAAACTCACAATATGGGGGGAATTGAAAATAACTTAAAAGGTGGATTGTTTAATTTTAAATCTAAGTTTAATCCAACTATTGAAGAATTTGCTGGAGAATTTAACTATCCAACTAGTTCATTGTATTACTTATTTAACATAGCCTATAAACTTCGTAAGAAACTTCGTAGTAGGAAGTAGATAGGTAAAAGACTTATTGGCAAGTTTAATCTTCAAGAATTGTTTTTTTGCTAACACAAAGTATGAGGATATGATATTTACTATAAAAAATATAATTGACTCTTTTACATCTAAATTTTTAAGTTATTAAATAGAAATATTTTGACATTAACTTGAAAATTTTTATATTTGTGTGGATCTCAACATAAGCTATTATTGCATATTTAGCAGTAACAATTTATGTTGAGATGTTTTTTTATTTAAAGTTAAGAATTTGGTTTAAAAATTTCAGTTGGGAAGTTACATTATGAAGGAAAAACTAGCAAAATTGCTTGAAAAAAAAGCTCAACTATGGTACAATTTAATTTGTCGTGTAAACGATAATACTCATTCTTGATGAATTGTGAAACTGTTGCCCTCGGGTCGTTTTGCAAGCTGAAATCGAGAAGAGGAAAAAACAAAAAAGGAGAAATACTCATGGCAGTAATTTCAATGAAACAACTTCTTGAGGCTGGTGTACACTTTGGTCACCAAACTCGTCGCTGGAACCCTAAGATGGCTAAGTACATCTTCACTGAGCGTAACGGAATCCACGTTATCGACTTGCAACAAACTGTAAAATACGCTGACCAAGCATACGACTTCATGCGTGATGCAGCAGCTAACGATGCAGTTGTATTGTTTGTTGGTACTAAGAAACAAGCTGCTGACGCTGTTAAAGAAGAAGCAGAACGTTCAGGTCAATACTTCATCAACCACCGTTGGTTGGGTGGTACCCTTACTAACTGGGGAACAATCCAAAAACGTATCGCTCGTTTGAAAGAAATTAAACGTATGGAAGAAGAAGGAATCTTCGACGTTCTTCCTAAGAAAGAAGTTGCACTTCTTAACAAACAACGTGCACGTCTTGAAA
>ERZ773207.506-NODE-506-length-14566-cov-3.038660_pt1 | contig 14566 bp, 8 predicted proteins | sample MGYA00580997_ERZ773207 | MGnify/ENA primary metagenome ERZ773207 (study PRJEB29015, sample SAMEA2738170) | human oral metagenome | biome: human oral; feature: human-associated habitat; material: saliva | place: China | collected 2239 ... | reverse complement strand
TTCTCCGATATAAAATCATTAACCTGTCCCATACCTTTTGATACAGTAGAATCAGCATTTGATATATTATAATATGTGCAGAAGATAGGTTTTGATTCCATTCTTCTTATGTTATTTTTATAATAACCTCTATTCTGATTTGCCAGAAGTTTATTGGTTGTGTCTACGGTTTTATCGTATAAATTACCCAACTAAAGACACCTCCTTTTATTTGTAAAATATCTATAAAGGTGTTCGTTACCCCCAAAAACACCCCTTTAGTTAAATAATTTAATAACATAAGGAGGAAATTAAATGGATAATTTAATCTTATACGATGGTATATATCAAGCTGAAGTTAATGAATTTGCATATGCTGAAGCTGAACTTACGGTATCACACCATAATATAGAAAATATGTTTTATGATATATTAGATGCAATTCGTGAACCTGCGTACAAATTATATGGCGAAGCTGATGACAGCGATGATGATGCACCTAAACAAAACATATTTAGAAAAATAGGTTCAATGTTTAAAAAATTCTGGAGAGCCATAATCGACTTTATTAAAAAGGTATTCAAGAAAGTTTTAGAAATATTAGCAAAACCTTTTGGTTTTAAAATGAAAAAGTCAGAAAATGATTCTACTGCTGGAAGTGGTGGAGGTGGCTCAATTCGTACTGCAAGTGCTGAAACTAAAGTAGAAAAAGTGGGAAGTTCAGGATATACAGCTTTACAAGAACTAACTGAATTTAGAAAAGTTGTGACATCATATATAAAGACACATCATAATATCGAAAAAAGCGAACTTCTTAAAGAGGGGTATATTGTTAGTAATAACACTACAGAAAAAATAAGTTTGGATAGACTAGAAACTTTAGCTGACATTAATTCATATATGAGTGAAATGGAAGATGATATGGATATAATAACTGACTTTTTTGATAAACTTGCAAATTTCGATGAAAAGTCAAGTCTTGAAAATTTAGCAAAAATACAAGCCGACGTTACAGGTCTTTTAGAAGAAGCTAGAATACACAAAGCTTTGAGTTTTAAATTTGAAGTAGCTGGTAAAGAAGCTGATGTTAAAAAGGCTGTAGCCAATGTTGGTGCAGCTAGTGCCACACTATCTAATATAATAACAGCTTCAAGACAAGTTGCTACGTTAGCTGACGATTTAGAAAAGAATAAGTATAACGATACTGAACTTGCTAGTAAACTTTCAAGCACAATGCAAACTATAATGTCTAATAGTTCGTATGATAAAATTGACAGTAAAGTTGTAGGATACATAGATGATACTTGTAAAGTGTACGGATTCCCAGCTAAAACTGCTGTAGGTATCGCTCCTATATGTTTTGCTTCATCTTTTGGTAAAACTGCTATTAGCAATATAATAAAAGAGGAAGAATTTGCAAAACTAGCTGAAGCTATACCAGAAGTTAAATCTTATAATGATTTCAAAGTTGAAAACTATAGCGGAAATGCTGATAAGATTCGTGGAAAAATATTAGAAGATAACTTCATGAAAGATGCTGCTAAAATTGTAGATATCAAACCGGGTTATAAATTAGCAGATATAAGACTTAATCTTACAGGTGTATCGACATTTACTAAGGGGTATAAAGCTAAGCAAAATATACTATACAAGGATATAGTATTAGATGTACTAAGAACTTCTATAAATCATCTAACAAAAATAGAAACCGAGTATAACTCAAATGATGATAAAAAAGTTAATAATAGATTTAAGTCTATTAAAGATGGAACTACAAGCTCAACATCAGCTACAGTTAAAGATATGATTACTGGTGCTTCACAATGTCTTAAATCAGCTATCGCACAAATAGGTCCTCTTACAAATTATATGACAAGACTTGATAGTGTATGTGTATCAGCTCCGTATATATATGAAAGTATACATATTGGAAATACTATGTGTATACTATGGGATAGAGTGTGTTACTATAAAGACTTCTTAGAAAAACAGCTTAAAGAAAATGATAAACTAAAAGAAGATTTAGGTGATGACAAAGTTAAGATTGAAGCGTCGTTAAAGCAATTATTTAAAACATTTGACACACTTATGTCAGGTTCATTAAAAGAAAAATATTAAAATTCATACTCTCCCATCACGGGAGAGTATTTTATTTATCTTTTTATTTCTATAGAGTAATCATCCTTTGTATATGTCATATAATCATCAGGCACAGAGTTTATACCTAACGCAATACATATATCAAGTATATCTTCTTGCAAAGCCTTGAATATAGGATGTGTTTTGTTTTCAATCTGTTTACCAAATATCTGTATAGATAGAGTTATAAATGACATAACTGCCATATTCTCTTTAAGCATCTCTATACTTAATTTTTTAATTCTCTCTCTGAAACCTATTAAGGATTGTATTCTATGCTTTTCTGCAAATTCAAATGTATTAATAGAGCTTGATGCCATTTTTTCTATTTCTTTTTGAATCTCTTTATTGTCTTCCATTAGAGCGTCTATTGTTCGTCTTATTGTATTGGTATCTCTATTTCTCTTTTTAAAACTCTCTACTATGCCGTTTGTGATACTTAACCAATTCATATCACGTTGATTATAGTCCGGTATTATTTTTACGCTTCCGTTAGTAGACTCTATAGATTTGACCTTAAACATTTTGTCAGACAGAACTTCTTTACTAGACAAAACTTTAGACAATACTGGTGTAACATCAGAAAAAAGTTTACCAACTGTAGGACGAAACTGAATAGTATCACAAACTATTTTATTTGTAATCGCTTCTCCTCTATCAAAAGCCGACATATTGTTAGGATTTTCAAATAAGTTTTTTATAGCGTCTTTGATACGAGAACACGCTTGACCATTCTTAACAAACTCACCGTCAGCATTTTTAAAATCATCCTGTACATCCTTTGCTAATTTTTTTATTAATTCTTCAGATGTTGTGATATTAGACATATCACTATTACTACTATTTGCTATTGCTTTAACAGCGTATGTTATTCCTGTAACAGCAGAAAGCACTTCAGTATAACGCGTAAGACATGCCGAAAATGCTCCAGCTCCAGCACGATCATTGTCTGAAAAATAGTTTCTTCTTAAATCCTCAAGAAATGCTCTGTCTCTACTTAAATAAAATAAAGGTTTTTTCTTTAAGATTTCACTATATGTACCCTTAGAAGATATAACTCTTTTATCCTTACGTATACATTCATTAAGTGTATTAATTACAGTCCATTCTAAAGTTTTCGGTATAGATATACTAACTTCTAATTCTGGGTCATCCATGTCTACTGTAACTTCATTAGATATAATTCTAGCAATCGCACTTCTTACATCTTTCATACTCTTTTCTTCTTTTAAAGGTTTCTTATCGGCTTGTATTTTCATTTCTTCTACAGCCTTTAGTATTTCTGTATCCGGTACAGTTTTAACTGATGGTGCTTCTTCTATAACTTTCTGAACTTCTTCAGCTTTCGATTCAGCAACTTTAACTTCATTTGGTATAGTAACAGATACTGGAGTTGAGCTTCCACCTCCACCTCCGCCTCCTCCACCAGAAGATTCTTTTTTCATAGACATCTTAATAATATAACCTACAAGTCCAACAATTATAGCTATAGCTAAACCTTTAAATCCTAAAAATAGTTTCAGCATAAATGTAATAGCAGTCTTAAAGAAAGCTATTATCATTCCAATAAAGCCAGCAGCTTCAGCGTATACATTATACTCCATTTGCTTATCTAATAACTCTAAAGTTATATTCATATTATTAATAGCTATTTGTGACTCTGCATAATATTGGTAATCATCAATACTCTCAAAATCATTAGCTGTGTACAAAATATTTGAACTCATCCATTTAACCTCCTAATCTAAATCTTCAAGCATATAAACATAACTTCCAAGCACAAGTGATGCTATATCTAATTTTATTTTTCTATACATCGGATGTCCTATATTATTTAATAAAAATATCATAATATCAAGACATGACCATAAATTTACATATAACGAGAATGCTACATCTATCAAATCTTTCATAATCTTAGCTTCTGAGTTATTCTCATCTACTGACTCAAAAGATTTAATATTTTGATAGATATACCCACCGACATCTGTAAGTTTTGAAGAAAATAGTACGATATTGCTTGTTGATATGTCTAAATCAACTTTACTTTTTCTTAGCTTGTCTATAAGCTCATACTGTATCTTAAGTGTATTTTTATATGTATCTTCATTGCCGATAATAAAGAATTTATCTTGAGTTTTTATAATCTCTAATTTATTTTCTTTATTATCAATATTGACATAAGATATTGTATTAGTAGCAGCCTCTAGGTCTTTATAATCTAAAAGTTTATTAGGTTTATATTTAAGTGTAAGCATTTTATCGCATTCTTTAAGAACTTGGGATACAAATTTATCAAATTTAAAATCCTTCTCACCGTTTAAAACTCTAACTGCAGTATTAGTTAAACTCACTATAGAATTTCTCATCTTAAGTTTAGGGTCTAGCATACCAATAATTTCTTTTAGCTTATCTCCCGGGTCAAATTCTTTTACAATCTCTTGAATATCATTTTCGCTGATAAATTTACCAGTTACAATATAATCAACCTTTGCTTTATTTTTAGCATACTCATAATACCAATTTTTAGTAGAAAGCCAAACATGTCCAGATAAAGTTATAAACCAAGCGGCAGCTAATATATTTGTATAATGTTCTAAAACATCAGTTACATATGTAACCAAAGTATTAACTTTAGGTAATGTAGGGATAGCTTTTCTAAGTTTATTTTCGACATTCGATAAAACCTCATTTCCACCTTGTATTCCCTTTAATGGATGTGTGGGCAAAAACTCACTATATTTAGTTTTGGAAAAAGAAAAGTCATCTTTAAGTCTTCCATTTATAACTTCAAATACAATAGCAGATAATTCTTTATTATCTACAAAGAATGATTCCGAATATGTATAATCTTGAAATAAAGACATAGATTTCGATACCTCATCTATAGCAATATTCCATCTCTCGTCTTCATTTGTTTTACCTTTATATTTATTTCTATTCGCTGATACAAATGATGCGAAGCTTTTACTTAAATTAAGTCTAGCTTTCACTTCACCATATGAGTTTTTAGCATATTGTAATATGTCATCCTTTCTAATTTCTTTTTCATTAATTTCCTTAGAAAGAATAGTACCAAGATTACGATTATCTTCCGAACCTTCTATACGATATGAATTGTAAGAAACTTTCGGTTTAGCTTTAACTAAATCCTTTATAGAACTTCCGACAGCTCTTAACTTATCGGAAGTTCTAGTTTTTACATTTGATAAAAGTTTTCCCATATTCTTAAGAAGTTTAGAAGATTCTGAATAGACATTTACATTTCTGTCACAATTTTCTAAATACAACTTTATATACTCTTTTGAGTATATATCGTCAACTTGTGCTTCACTATACAAATTGATATCTTCATCAACATCGTATAGCTTACCATATAATAGAATCTTCATATAATCATCTCCTAAAACATATTCATCATCATAGATTGATTAATTTGGTCTTGCATTCTTAACTGATCATCATTAAATTGTCTTACATTTTCTTGAATAATTTGTTGCTCAACAAGTTGATTCATTTGTTGGTGCATTTGTTGAGCTAGATTAGCAGAATCTCCTGCACCTATATTCTTAAGGTCATCTCTTGTAAGTCCTACTTCTTTCAATGCAGCATCTAAAACTTCTTCACCAACAATCATAGCCAAATCGTATTGTAAAAGTTTAACCATTTCTATAAATCCACTATTAGGTTTCATAGTATCAAATAGCTTTAATACATTAAATAATGCAGTTGTTGAAGCAATAGAGTATCCTAAATAAGTATTAATATGTACTTGTCTATCTTTAGGAAGTTGCTTTTCACTAGAAGATTTAGATAAATCGTCTGTAAGAGATTGTAACTCTTTTCCTGTATCAGTTAAAACCTTTACAGCTTTCTGAACGGCTTCTTTATCTAAGTCAAAATTTTTATAAATTGGGTGTTCTATTAAAGTACCTATGAAATTTGTCATTTCAGAATATACAGCATTATTAACGATAACGTCTACATTTTCAAGATGTCCATCATTTCCAACTATGATACTATTTACACTCAATTTTAACTCACTTAAAGATTTAGCATATGATACTTTAATATCAAACGCATCAGCCATAGCATTTAAAACTGATAAATCATTAGGGAATACCGCTCCCGGATTTCTTAATTTAGTTGTACGCAAAAGTTTAAGAAGATTTTTATCCGTCATTTCCATATCTTTTCTCATTTGTTCGTCAATATCTTCTTTAGTATATCCGCTAGAACGTTCCATTGAACCCGAATTCAACCAAGTTAAATCTTCTACAAATTTCTTTGAAGTCTCAGCAATAGCTTTAGAAGCATCTCCCATATCATTCATACAAGATGCAATCTTCTTACCAACTTCTTTAGCTTTATCAGTATACATCGCTAATTCGTATATTGATGTATTTTGTACATATAAAGATAATGCCATATATATGTCATAGTTAGTTATTGTGTCAACTGTGGCAGCATAAATCAAATCATATCCGCCATATTTGTTAGAGTTCCACATTTTCTCTTTAAATACACCAACATATTTGTCTAGTTTCTTAAACTCAGATTTTTCAATATATGGCATTGGAGAATTAGCTAAGAATGATGAGTACGAAACTTTCTTACTAGGCGACATATCTTGGTCTAATAAAGAATTTACAGTTTTAATAGCAATCTCAACCATAGCCTTTTCTGACGGTAAAGTAACCTTTTTTAATCTATCTAAAACTTCTTTAGCCGATAACGGTCCTCTACTACTTCCACCGCCACCTCCTCCTCCGCCACCACTGACAGTGACAGCAGATGATTTCTTTGCCATTGCTACACCTAGAACTCCTATTAATAATAATAGTAACATTCCTTTCACACCCACAAATATTTTAAGTAAGAATAGTATAGCCTTTTTAACTATAGCTATAATAGCAACAAATAGCCCTCCAACAGCTTCACCGTATACATTAGTTTCTTGCATACGCATCATATCATATAGCATCTCTTGTGCATGATATATAGCAACTTGTCCGTTCATTATATCTTCTCTGCATTCTATTTTTTCAAATTCTGTAAGCTCATTTTCGGCATACATTTTACCGTAAAGCGAATTATTCTCAATCACAGTATCTAAATATAAATCTGTAAAACTCATATATTTAACCTCCGTTTTTAAAATTTTTATCTAAAATGGTGTTTGTGATAGTGTTAAACACACCGCATTTGCGGTGTGTTTATTTTTATTAAGCATTGTCTTTTTCATCTTCACTAGCTGATGAAGTTTCTAATTTCTTAAATTTGTCTAATTTATCACAGATAGCTTTTAGAGCAGCCAATAATTTATCTAATTGGATTTTTCCTGTGTTGTAAGCAGTTACAACAGCTGTAGATAAATTTGTCATGAATTGTGAATAATTAGTAGAAATATTCATAAGTTTAGAAGCAGCGTCTTTATCTGTTGTATTTTCACTATCACTTTGAACTGAACTTGCATTTGATTCAGCTTCACTTAAGAATCTCTTTAAGTCATCGATAGTTTCTTTATATACAGATATACCTTTATCTAAAGCTTTTTCCACGTCATCGAAATCTAATTCACCATCAGTAAATACATCTTTAAATAGTTTTTTAGCATAATCAACGATTTCTCCACCTTTGTAAGTTCTATCATTTCCATTCCACAATTTAGCTACGTTTTCAGTAGAAGTACCTTGTGAGTTTCTATCAAACTTAGCATCTCCTCTTTCTGCGTTTCCTATAGCATCTTTATAGAAATGCTTACAGAATGCGTCAACATCATTAAATTCGTTTCTAACTGTGTTTAAAGCAGCTTCTGCTTTTTGAGCGTCATCAGCAGTCACACCTTTAACTTTAGAAACATTTTTAATCATTGTTGATAATGTTTTAACTGTATGATTGTCTTTTAAGTTCTTACCAAGTAATGAATTCTTTTCACCTATTGTACCCATTACAAGATTTGTGATAGCTCCGAATTTCACTTCTTTAGCACTTAAAGTATCTGATTTAGGAACAGCAGTGAATTTTGTCATCTTTTCCAATACTTGTTTGATATATATTATATCATTTCTGTATGATTTGTTAGATTTGAATCTACCAAATAATTTGATAACGAATTCTTTTGCCTTTTCATATAATTTGATAAGTGCATTTATAATTCTTTTAAAGAATCCACCTTCTGCTTCAGCATAGAAGAAAGCTCCTACCATAGATAAATTATTTCTTTCCATTAATTCAGATGTAGCTTCTGCATAAAGATACGCATTTCTGTCAAATGCAGCTGCAGCTTCAGAGTATTGCATATAAGCTTCCATAACATCAGCTTCAGTAGCTTCTGCCGCTCCACCGTATAAAGTACCAGCAGTTCTCATAGCATTTTGTGCTTCACCGTATAGTGTTGCAAATATATTTGCCATATTTATTTACCTCCTAATTTTATTTTAAATTTAATAATTTTTAACTACCACTATGTTATTTTTACACGAAATAGCACATAAATAGTATATTTTGATGTTCATATGAAAACAGTCACAAACACTTTAAATAGTTAAATTACTTAAAATAAGGAGGAGAATAATTATGTCCGATGTAAAAAGAATGGTTTTTCTACCACTTGATAAAAAGCATCAAAATTATGATGAATCTAATATAGTGGTAGGAGAACTTGTCATAGATAGTGAAACTGGATATGCTTGGCTTAAAGTTAAGTCAGGAGAGCTTATTCCACTTCGTGGTGCAGGATATATAGATTTACTTAATTATATAAATTCTACAACGGCAATAGGAACTGAGCCTAAAGATATACATTCATTCTTAATAGATACAGCTAAGAAGATACCTAGTAAGAATATTCCTACAGGGTTATTTAAAGTTAGAGTTCCTATAGAAGGTACAAATGATACAGAGTTTAAAGAGATAGGTATAGTTACAGACGGTGCTAACTGTGTTATTTATACAGGAGAAACTACACCCGATGGTAAACATGTTACAACTACTGTGACAGATGTGTACTTGGATTATAAAGCTTTTAAAACAGCTACAGAAGCTAAACTTTCAAATCACGATACGAGAATAGAATCTGTAGAAACTGAAATAAATCAAAGAGCAAAAGATACAAAACTATTCTACGATAAATTTACTAAAAATGAATCGGCTGATTTAGTATATTGTATTAATCCTGATACTAAGCCTACTAAACCGACAGAACCCACAAACTACTTATTTGAAACTACAATGGTTTTAGGTATGGATAATGGAGAGTCAGTAAATAGACATACACTTGGGTATCACATGGATTATAAAAATCACAGAATAGACAAGGACAATGCTTATGTAAGAGATATAGGTAATAAAGTAGACTTGTCAGTTCTTTTCTATTATAAAGATGAAAAGGTATGGGTAAGACCTACACAAATAGATGGAGAGTTTATACTTCGTGATAAATCTCCTAATGGTGGTTCGTTTGTACCATATAGTGGAGAAATAACAAAGGCAAGTTTTTCTGCTTCAGGATTAACACCGGGAGATTTAATAGTTCCACTTAATGCTTCTAATAATGAAGAGTCTGTATCATTTACATTTAATCAACCGGGACACGGTTTACCGCCAATGTCAGCTTGTTACTTTGATAAGACAGATAATAAGTGGAAACTTGCAACTTTAGAAAACCGTGCTAAGTCAATAGTAGTTCCTATAGATGAGAACTGGCTTACTATATATTCAGCAGGACACATCAAAATTCCTGCAGATGCTAAGGCTAACTTAACAACTGAAGATTTCGTATCTAATGAAATGTATTATCTAAATCAAACTGTAGACGGTGGATTCCAGCTTACTTATCCTGAGTTCATATATCAAGAACTAGGATACGCTTATTCAAAGTATGGCGATATGTGGTTTGCAATCCATATAGATACTCCAGTTGAACTTATGCCTTATACTGTAAAGGGACTTGCATCTAAAGCTGACTTATCTAATAGACAACTTGTAGTTCAAATCGCAACTCCAGATATAGCTAAACTTGATGAACCTTTAGGAACAGTTATGACTGTTGCTGATGATAGTGGAGAAGAAACTTGGCATATAAGAAAGATACAAGCTACTAGAAAAGATGAGCACAGTATACAAATAGCTAATGGTTTATGGGCTAACGTTATCGAAGTATCTGGTAAAATAAAAGAAGAAGATATGGCTGGTAAACTAGATAAAGGTGCTGAGTTTGATAAATATAAAGCTGACTATCCTGACGCAGTTGCTATAATAGAAAAGATATTAAATGGTATAAGATATAGAGAAGGAGATAGACTTAAGACTTGGCAAGAACTTATGGCTGATTTAGAGCTATATGTAAAGAAAGTACAAATAACTCAAAGTATGACTGAAAATGATGTAGAAAAGATACCATCTGCAAATATATTCAGTCAGCTTACAAAACTTGTACAAGATATAAGAACTGGACATGTGGGTTCTATAGTTCCACAAGAGAATACTGCTGTACATATTCAATCAGGAATATTACAAAGAACTGCTCTAACTATTCAATCTAATATAGACACATTATATAATCCTATATTATTTATAGATGGACAGCAATATGACAGAGCTTACTGGTCATTTAACCCAAGTACAGGTATCATAACTTTAAATGAGCCTTATGATATGTATACAGATGCTAGATGGACAGTAGTTGATATATTCCCTACAGACATTAGATTTATAGCTGATACTCCAGCTACAATTCAAGCGGCTCCATATTCTGCGTCTCTAAAGAACTATGATGTTATAAAATGTCTTGGAGAGAATCATAAATACGATGGTGGATTACAACTTCGTATAGTATTACCCGAATCAGATTTAACTAATACTTCATCTCCATGGTATTTCCTAGCAGGACAACCTAAGTTAAAGCTAAGAGATAAATGGCTTGTAGAGATACCTAAGACTAATATGAAGCGTGAACTTGATTTAAAAATGAGTAGAGACATATTCTTAACATACGTTAAGAAAAACTCAATTTATACTCTTGAAGATGTAGCTGTTGATAATATTGAAGGTGTAGGATATGTAAAAGGAAACTTTAAACTTAAATCCGAAAATGCACTTACTTTAAGATTTAATATCAAAGTAACGAAAGATTTACTTGTAGTACCTACAAGTAATATGGAAGGACAAATGGATTACTTAAGATTCATAACTAAATTACCAGATGGTATTACTAAGAATAATCTATTATTTGAACATGCTGAAGTAACAGTTCAAGATTATAAGCGTGAACCTGACTTTGTTGATATGGACGAATATAACTTTATGGGTAACGATCAACAAACACAACAAAGAAAGACAAGAGTTAAGAAGTTTGGTTTCCCTGTACTTTATCAATACTCATCTGAAGTTAGACCACTTACAAAGTATGACGGAATAAATAACCGTGCTACAACGAACGGTGTTAAAAATAGAGATGGTTCACTAGAATACTTAAATGACTTATCAGTGAACTATGATAATTATATGCAAAGTGGTTATCCACCAAAAGATAAGAATAGAGATGTTATAGGACTTGGTAGATTTGGAACAAATCCACTTGAATCTAAGTTCCCTAATCACAATGCTTGTATAATATTAATTCAAAGATATTTCCAAGGTCTTGCTATTGGTTTTGATAAACATATCGGAGATGACTATTGGTTAAATGTAACTATAAGGATACCTATGGTATAAGGAGGAATAAATGAAATATACACCAGAGAAAACTCACATATATTCTAAAGATGGTAACTATATAGCAAGTCAGCCATATGTGTTATCAGACTTTAATAAGAACCCTCAACAGTTCTTCGATGCTTGGGATAATTCTATGATAGCTACAGATGTGTGGTATGATTATCCTTGTCTTGATGGAACTAGAAGAGGAATAAGAGAGATGACAGCCGAAGAAAAGCTAACTTCAGGACAAGTCAATCTACAAGATGGTCAGATACTTGACCCTATGACAAATAAGATAATATCAGTTCCTATTCCAAATTGGCTTTTAAAACCTAGATGGAATGATAATACTAACGAATGGTATGAAGGTTCAACTCATGATGAGTTACACGAATATATAGTTCGTATGTCTTATAAATGGAGAGATGAGAGATTTGATGAAGGTTTTGATTGGACAGATAGACAGGGTAAAACACATCGTCAAAGAGTAAGAGAAAACGATAGAGCAAGATTTCTTGAAACTAAGACTGTGCTTGATATTACAAAAGATATTGACCCTAGACAAACTATTGAATGGCAATTTTCGGATACTGATAAGGCTGAGCTTAACTATGATGATGTAAAGCAACTTATCATATTTGGTGGTATGCTTGTACAAGTGGGTTATAGAGTTAATGCTGCTTGGAGAGAAATTCCTAAAGAGAATATTGACCTTAGAGTGCATACTAGAGAAAACTTCTTTAAAGCTATTGATGATGGATTTAATAAAGTTATGCAAGCTCTTATGTCTAAGATAGCTCCAAAACCTACGAGTCCATCTTCAGAAACTACTGAAGAATAAAAAAAAAAATAACAAGAAGAATAGTTTAGTTAAAAATTATTAACGGAGTACGGCAAACTCTCGAAAATGGGATACTATTCTTCTTGTCACTATTATAATATATAGTGATAAAAATAAATAATGTAAATGTGGTGGCTATATGCCACCACTATAAATTATATTTGTAAAGTTCTATAGGTTTTGACATGTCACCTATATCTTTAGATAACTTATTTCTAACTACAGCTACATCGTGAACTCTATATCTTATAGGCTCTATAAATGATTTAATCTTTCTATCATCTACATCATAATCTGCAACGTATACGAAATGCTTATCGGGATAGTATTTAGTTAAATCTCTTATAAGTCCACTTTGTCCTGATACTGGAGATGCACACCATATACCATTGCAATCAGGCATTACATACTCCATAGTATTTATTATATCAAATACTCCCTCGGCTATACAAATATAAGTATTATCATCTTCATACTTATTATCCTTTTCTACAGTATATGGTTTATGTGTTACAAATCTAGCTACATTAGAAGTCTCTAAAAATGATACTTTGATATGTCTTTTATTCTTATCAACACTGTCTTCTATATTACGAAGAAGTATATTAGTTCCAGTAGGATTTAGAAATCCAATATAGTTATATTCCTTTATATAATCTGTAAGTCTTTTAATACTTTCTTTAGAGATATTATCTTTATTGATTTCTATAAAGGATTTTATATCTTCTACAACTCTATACTTATTTCTCATATTATCATCTAAATCTTTATTAGTTCTTCTTAAAAAATATTCTTGAACTTCTTTATTCTTATCAGTATTTATATCAAGATGTAATTCCTTATTTACTTCTTCATGTATCATAGCTTCTGTATCAGATTTATTCTTAGATACAAACTCAGATATATCTAAATCATATATTCCCATATCAACTAAATGCTTTCTTGATAATATCCCTGAGGCTGTACACTTAAGTTGAAAGCAATGTACTATCATAGCATTGTCCGTAGGTGATATACGAATATTGCAGTGCCTTGTATGTGGATTAGGACTGTCTCCACAAAATGGACAAGAAATGGTGTACCATACACCATTCCCTTGTCTTCTTGCATCAAATCTATTCATTAATATATCTATTAATTTTTGCTTTGGATTCATATTAGTCACCTACTATTTTAAAAGCTTCTAGTATATCTTCGTATTGTATTTCTAAGAGCTTATCAAGTTTATTATACCAAGTGTGATTATAACTACGGACATCTAATAAATCTCCAATGTATTGGTTGATTTCTTTATCATATGTCGGACATACAAACTTTCTATCTGTATGATTTGCAAACATTACTTCCTTTATGAAATCTGTAATATTTGCAGTTATATCTAAACTCTCTATAAACTCAGCAAGTCCATTTATAGCATCAGCCACATCTTCTATGAATTTTCTAGGTATATGATCTCTACAATTAACTTGGAAACTTATATAAGATATCTTTTCTTGTACGGTATAGTAAATAAGTATCCAAGCATCATCTTCATCAGTTTCCCCATCATAGTAATCCGAAAGCTTAAGTCCAGTAAGTTCCGCTATATCATCTCTATTGAAGTAATGTAGCACCATAGTATACTTAACTTCTTTTCTTTGATTCTTAAGTAAGTCAACCTTTATTCTTTCAACAAAGTCGTCCCATACAATTTCTGCACCATTCTTAAGGTAATCCATACAAGCTTTCTTTCCAGTTTTTTTCTTTTGTATTACATTTGAAATATGATATTCTAAGTTCTTAAAGTACGGTAAATCTGCTATAGGAACTCTATATCTTTCTTTAGCTTGGAGCAGTTTTCTTTTCCAAATAAGAACCTTTCCAGACGATTCATTTAGAGTTATAACTATTGTGGATTCTATCTTC
>ERZ773207.502-NODE-502-length-14618-cov-5.127721_pt1 | contig 14618 bp, 16 predicted proteins | sample MGYA00580997_ERZ773207 | MGnify/ENA primary metagenome ERZ773207 (study PRJEB29015, sample SAMEA2738170) | human oral metagenome | biome: human oral; feature: human-associated habitat; material: saliva | place: China | collected 2239 ... | reverse complement strand
GCAGCAACTGGGTTCTAGCCGGGCCACAGTAGGTCACCCAATCGTTAGAACCATACGATTGCACAAATTCGGCTAGGTGGTGGCACGTTTTCAAACAAGCATTAACTAATGCTACCACTTAGCCGAGTTTTCAGTAAACTATTATAAGGACAGAGTTGAAAAGAGTTATTATAGCACCCCACATGCGATGCAACGCCACATGCGCTCATTGCTGCGTTTCATCCAACCCTCGCGACAATCGCAAATTAAGCGACGAGGTGGTATACCGCCTAGTTGACGAAGCTATTGCAAATAACTCTGTAGAAGTAATTTCCTTTACTGGCGGAGAAGCATTACTACGCCGAAACTTTATTCTCGACCTTATCAAGCGAGTAACAAAAGGTAACAAAAAATCCACTCTTGTATCAAATGGCTTTTGGGCCGTAACTCCAAAAGCGGCATTACTAAGACTTACCGAGCTTCGTGATGCTGGCTTATCACTATTAACCCTTAGCGCAGATACTTTTCATTTACCATACATTCCTCTTAAACGCATCGAAAATATTCTCGAAGCACTCCCCGAGGTTCCAGGCATTAAAATTAACCTGAATATGTGTGAATCTAAATCCAATAACGCCGATATTATACTGCATCAACTAGGCGATGCAATCAAAGAGATACCCGTTACCCGCTTTCCAATCACTCCTGTCGGAGCAGCATCAACCTTACCTAACGACGAAGTAATATATAAGGCACTATCTACAGACGCCCTTCGATGCCCCGGTTACACACTCCTGTTTTCTAGCGATGATAGAGTGTACCCATGTTGCTCCACCGGCATCATGAATAGCGCGTTGTCGATCGGTCGCGCCTCAGAGTTAACGATTGAATCAGCAGCCAAACGTATAGAAAAAAATTTACTATTCTACATAATATCACAAAAAGGATTTTCCTGGATTGTAGACCAATTCCGTTCAATGGGTGTTGAAAAGTTTCAAAAACCTTTCAAAGTTGTTGACGCCTGCGATTTATGTAGACACATTTTTGAAAGCGAAGCGGACTTATTAAGACTACAGCCGATATTAGAACAATATCGAAAAGATTATTTATTGAATAAAAAAGCGCAGATAGAAAAGAGTTCTATTGGCAACTAGCTTACAATACTCTGATGATTATGTAGAGATTGTCTGTCACGGTTCTCGAGCTGTTTTGCATGACCGCAATTCAGATAGATACTTTCAGATAAGTACTGCCACTGTACTTCCAAAAGTTTCTACCTGGAACGAGTACAGCCAAAGGATCCCGAACTGGCTGCTCACATCCTTCTTTTTTTCATTCATAGCCCTTTTGATTATCGATTATTACTGGTTCTTTGCAACCACAACACCTAACCTAAAAGTCAGAGACACAGCAACCCTTGCCTGTTTCTTAACTCTTAACGTCGGAGCGCATGAGTTTGCTCACATACTCGCACTCCGCATGTGCGGAAGGCATATAGATAAGTTTGGTTTTAAATTTAACTATAAAGTATTTCCGGCGTTTTACGTAAGGATGAATCAGGCACTCCTTCTAGCTAGAAACGAGAGGCTTTTTTGTCACCTGGCTGGTCTTTGGGTAAATCTTTTAATCACTTTTATCGCAATTATTTGCATACCTGGCTCCATCAAGTCGACCATATACATATTTCTAACCATGATAACTATGAATATTCTTCCAATACTTAATACTGATGGACAAAAAGCCGTGACCACACTCCTGAACATCGATAGACCTATAAACATGAGATCTGCGGGAACCATTATTAAATTAATACATTTTTCATCTATTATCGCCGCAGTGATAATCATTATGCGATTTTGTAGCAATATAATTACATCATTTTAAGAGAGTTGAAATTAATGGATGCTGTAATTAACGCCCACGGGTTACAGGTGGCTTATGGCAAGCACCTAGCCCTGAACCTGGAAGACTTTCGCATAGACTCCCAAGCTGGAGTGGTTGGCCTCTTTGGGCCAAATGGCGCAGGAAAAACCACCTTGTTGCGCACCCTTGTTGGTGACATCGCTAAATTTAAGGGGAACCTGCAGGCCCCTAACCGCACGGACATAAGCTACCTGCCCGACGAGCCTTTCCTATACCCCTGGCTTAGCGTTGGCCAATGCGTAGAGCTGTTCCACAATCGCCACAGCGATTTCCGTGTAGACGTTTTTGAAGAATTCCTTGCCGGAGCCGCTTTTTCCGCCTCAAACAAGGTTCGCAGCCTCTCCAAAGGCATGAGTGAACGCCTACACCTGGCCTTAATCATGTCCCGAGCCCCCAAACTTTACGTACTGGATGAGCCCTTGGCCGGCGTCGACCCCCTAGCACGCGACTACCTACTTGAGCTTATCCGCACCCTACGCAGCCCCGAGGCTCCTCTACTACTAAGCACCCACCTAATTAACGGTGTTGACTCCATTTTTAACGAAATCGTGCTGATATCAGACGGGCGACTACTAACCCACGACAGCGCAGACAACCTGCGCGCACTTGGTGACGGAGATTTAGAGTTAGCCTACAAAAGGAGCGTGTCTGGCCGATGAACGCAACCAGTGACAATCGACTATTTGTCGTCAAATATGGGCGCACAATGGCGCCCCTGATCACCATGATCCTAGTGCTATCCGTTGTGCGACTGAGCTTAGACCAGCTAGTAGTCCAACAGGTATACGGCATTGGTGTCATGCTGATTGAGGTTGCATTAACGCTATACGCACTAGATGCCAGCCTGCGCCTGACCGGGCTTTGCGATGATCGCCTACTGCTACTTTCCCCGCTATCAAGGTGGCAGCTAGCTGTGCGAAGCACCTGCGTGCTGTCGCTGTATCTCCTGCTGGGCTACATTGCCACCCTTCTACCGCTGTTAAATTCCCAATCAGTAAATCTGACCTTGCAGCTAGCTAACCTGCTTGGTTACGGCGTATCAGTATTTACCGGCTTAGGTTTAATGCTGCTTATAGCCTATGCAGCTAAAAGCATTCGCGAGCGTTTCCCGTTCATAATGTCTACCTGGGCGCTGTTTTCAGTTACCACACTCTTGGCCGTAACCCTTTGCGTTCGCGCCCTTAACTCTGCTGTTCCCAGCGCAAACTGGCTTCTAGGGGTCAGCTCCGCCGAGAACACGGTCAACCTCTACGCCGCAAACCTGCCAGTTACCGCAGTTGGCTTAGGCACCCACACCCCAACAGTATTCCTATTTATCCTCACCAATTTAGTCCTAGGCGCGGTTTTTTGGGCTGGCGCACTAGCCTTGGCACGACGCAAACACAACTTCATACGGCTATAGCCGCCCTCGCGCACCAAAAACACAATATAGTGGCAGCAATTACATACCTTAGATATAATATCTTTACAGCTTAGATGTGCGGCTAATGACGGCATTAGGGTAGGTAATCATCAATGACAGCTAAGAGAAAAGTTGCCTCGGTTCTTAATGTAGTAAAGACCTACGACGGCCTTAATGTTGTTGACGATGTGTCGTTTAACCTTTTTTCAGGACAGACGACTGTACTTGTTGGGCCAAATGGCTCCGGTAAAACCACAACCCTGGAGATGCTTGTTGGCTTACGCTCAATAAGCAAAGGCTCGGCAACCATCACTGACATTCCGGTTGTTCCGGGCGGAGAACATAGGTTTTACACCGGCGTTCAACTTCAAAGTTCAGGCATCCCTTCACGGATCAAAACAAAAGAAGTTATACGCTCTGTTGAATGCCTTTATGCCGACCCCGCAGACTGGAAAGCTATGGCAGCCGCCCTTGGTGTGGACACTTATCTTGACGCGATGGTTGATAACTTGTCTGGTGGTCAGCGACGCCGCCTAGACATTCTGTGCGCAGCAATAGGCCGCCCTTCTCTCCTGGTTCTAGATGAACCCACCTCCGGGATTGATCCAGAAGGACGCGCTATCGTATGGGATTTCGTGCGCTCACTCGCTAGTGAGGGCTGCGCCATTATTACCTCCACACACGACATGTCAGAAGCTGAGGCGTTCGCAGATCATCTGCTCGTAATGGCAAAAGGAAAGATCCGCATCGAAGGTAGCGTCGACGACGTTCTTTCCAGTCTTGGCGGAAACCGGCGTTTACGCGTTGCTCGGCCAACTGAGCACATTATCAAGCTGTTTGAAGAATCTGGTTTACGTCACGGTCGTACCGGAAAGGCAATCGTTGCAATAGGCAGCGCTGAGGATACCACTAAGTTAGCTGCACAAATTGATGAGCAGGATGGTGCGGTTGACATCCTCACCGGCCCAGTTCGCCTTGAAGACGTGTTTGCAGTAATAACCGGCATAGATGTGAAGCAAGGAGCTGAAGATAAATGAAGCATCATGCAAAAGGAGGTTCTCGCTCAAAAATTATCTGGGTATGGTATCGCCAAGAATTACTTCTTCTATTAAGAGAACCTGTCGCCGTATTCTTCTCCTTAGCTTTCCCGCTGATCATATACATTTTCATTGGTATCCCTTACGCTGAACAAATTATCCCCGATACCAAAGTAAAATTTATTGACATGATGTTCCCAACTCTTGTTGGAACAGTTGCCGCTAACCTCCTCCTTATGGGGCTTCCAATCTATCTAGCTGAACTTCGTTCACGGCAGGTAGATAAACGGTACCGGGCTTTGCCTTTGTCTGGCACAAATTTTGGAATTGCCGTTATCTTAGCGATGCTGACACTCACTATTGCAGCATCAAGCCTAATAGTCGGGATTGTCGCTTTTCAACATGGACTTCGCCCAGAAGTAGCGTCGCCACTATTTATCCTACTAAACATCGGACTTGTCGTTTTTCTTTGCGCTGTTGGGTTTTTTCTTGGAACACTACCTCTGGGCGCTCGCACAATTAATGCCCTCACCGCAGCCGTCTTTTTCGTCTTATTCTTTGGTTCAGGAGCGGCAGCCCCAATAGATACGCTACCTGCAATAATCAAGAAAATTCTTGAGTGGAATCCCTTAAAAATTTGGTTTGATGCACTTGTAGCCGTCTACACTAACTCGCCATTCCCCGCCGGCGGCACATGGAAGATCGCCCTAACACTTATCTTTGCAGCATTTCTTGCTGCGATAGGACTGACTAGTTGGCGCAAAACTGAATAACAGTTTGATACTTGGTGAACGTGGTCTTGCCTTGGCTGTAGTAAGCCAAGGCAAGACCACGGGCAAGTAACTAGAAGTATTTGTTACTTCCTAACATCCCACTTGAAAGTACGCACTGCCACTACAAACAAAGCCACAGTAACAGCAATAACTACCGCAAATGCTAACAGTGGGTTACTAGTGCGTTGTAGCGGGCTATCAGCCGCCCAGAAGATCAGGTCAGCGAAAAGACTGGTAGGTATCTTGCTGAGAACAGCTGTCAGTGAGTCTGGCAGGATTGCGAACGGTATGGCAGCCCCACTAAGGAACAGTGCAAGAAGCTGGATAAGTGTAGAAAGATTGGCCGCTAACTGCCCTGACGAAACCACCCCACCGATTAGATACCCAATAGTGAAGAAAAGCGCTAAACCAATAAGCGACACCGCAAAAACTAAAACACCATTCGATGCTGTCACTAGATCCAACCCAATAGCGATTGCAATAATGATCGCTATTTGAATGATCCCCATAATGAAACGCACAGCTAGGTGAGTTAATAAAAAGTCTGTGCGCGACAGTGGGGTTGTGCCCAGCACGCGTAGTGCCCCGGCTTCTCTAAGTTCTGCTAGCGGTCCGGCTGTTACCTGAAGTCCGATGCCAGTGACTGCCAGGAAAATTGCCATAGGCATAACAATCGGACCAAAATCTGGGCCACCCGGTTTCCCGGCCATAATGTAGGTCATCCCTAAAAACATTCCTGACATGAAGAAAGGGAACACTGCCACAAACACGAAATATGACACATTTCGCACTAGCTCGCGAGTTTGTAGTTTAAGTAAATCTTGTGTGTAGTGTCCACGCATTACTACTGTCCTGCCTTAGTAGTCGCTTGCTTTTCAAACTCATGGCCAACCAAATTTTTGAACACATCATTCAAACTTGGTTCTTTTATAGTTAAATTGGTGAAACTACCTATTTGCGCAAGTCTCTTTAGTACTTCATCGACACTCTTAGTGCGGATCAAGACGCTGTCACCTTGGATAACAACCTCTCCCAAGGCTTTCAACTGGTCTTTAACAGCGCTTCTATCAGCGCCGTTAATCTGGCAACTAACCACGGAGCCCTGAGTATGACTACGAATAAGCCGCTGGGGACTTCCCTGGGCTACTACCTTGCCACCATTAACCACACCTACGTCATCGCACAGAGCAGTAGCTTCTTCTAAATTGTGTGTAGACAGCACTATGGTCATACCCTGCGAAGACAGTTGCCTTAAAACATCCCAAAGTTTTTCGCGCGCAATAACGTCAAGGCCTGTCGAAGGTTCATCTAGGAACACCACCTTGGGTTTACCAACCAGAGCCAGGCCAACATTTAGCCGTTGATGCTGACCACCTGACAGCTTGGATACTTTTCGAGATAGCAAATCTTCTAGGCCAAGCCAGTGGACAATATCGTTAACTGGGTATGAATCTGGGTAGAGGCTTCCCCAAAAACTCAGGATTTCTTCTACTTTTTGATGGGGGAAGATTTTTACTTCCTGGGGCTGCACCCCTACATGGGAACGCACCCAGGCGTTATCACTGACCGGATCTTTACCAAAAATGCTAACCGTCCCAGAATCTGCTCTGCGCAGGCCCACAGCTATCTCAATCGCCGTCGTTTTGCCGGCCCCGTTAGGGCCAAGCAACCCAAAAATCTCTCCCTGCGCAACGCTCAGACTCAGCTTATCCAGCGCCTGCACTGGCCCGGCAGGAGTGTCGTACCGTTTTGACAGCTGACCTAACTCAACCACACTCGTCATATTAATTATTCGCCTCCTAATTGCTATTTAAGAACCGAGCGGCAATACCTGCTGCGCATTCTTCAGGGATATTTAGGCCAAAACGGTTCATATCCATGTGTACAAGATCAAGTATTCGTTGGGTTCTTCTATTAGATTTGTCTTTTGTTGGTAAATAGTTAGAGCAGGAAATCATAGAATTGTAAATCAAATTGAAATCCATGTATCTTGCTTCTTGATTCAATATGGTGTAAACCAGTCGTTCTAGAGCGCTCTTATTGTTACGAAGTTTCGCAGGTAGTCTTTGAGCCCACCGTTTTGTGTGTTCAAGTTCTATAGTGCGCGTAGAGTTGTCGCCTAGTGAAGAAAAAACTAGAGCTAAATAGCGGGCTGCTAGCGTCATGCGTTCTCTTTGTTCTGTTAGCGTCCAAACCTTATTTTGTATGCACCATACTGAGGATGTTTCAAAGTGTTTTTCGGCCGAGTCAACCCCTGCTTTTCCTCCATATTTCGCAATTTCTGGTGAGTAAACCCCTAAAGCGATTCCATGACGTCCTCCTGAAATTGTCGTTAAAGGATCCGAAATAATTCTTGAAACTTCTCGAGCTTTTATATCAAGCACAGATTTTTCGAGATGAGGTATTTTTGAGTAAAGTTCATCAATAGTATCGGCGTCACTACGTATCCGAAGTCGAAGGTGGTGTCCATGATTATCGATATAACGCAGAAAGTACCAGCGATCAATCTGATTTGATTCTATGAAGGTAGATAGCCATTCGTATGCTAGCAATAGTGCCTCGTCGGTGCAGTCTCCCTTCCCTACATATATGCGCAGGAAAAGCCATTCGTTAAATAATCTTGTCCGAGTGTTGGAGTTATCTGGTTGATTTAGAATAGGGTCATTCATCTTAATCCAGCTTTTCCCAATACATTGAAATATATTCCTCTCGAACACGAGGTAAAGAATTTTCATCCCTGAAGTGGTGCATAGTCGTGTCTGGTAACGCTTCCACTAGTTTTATGTGTTTAGCGCGGGCGTCTAACCAATTCTTTAATACGATTATAGAAAATTCTGATGTGAAATCTACATAAAGTGGCTTGCGTGAATTTACGGTAGTTCCTTCAGGTTGAAGTATTTGATGTATGAACACCTCTCTTGGTATTCCAAACTTAATTCTGAGTTGGTAGAATGCTTGCATGATATCAACCATATCTCCAGTAAGCAACTTAATGAAAGTTGGTTGTGGTAAAAACCAGGTAGCTCGACGGGTAACCAGTCTACCAAACTGAACGCGTGGCTTGTATGTTATCTCGTTTTTTAGGGCTGTTTGCATATCTTTAACGTGGCTACTCCAGTGATCGGAATAAGGCGTTAAGCGTGTCCAAGGATCAGAAAGTAATGTCAGCCAGCGAATATATCCAGAAAGTAAATGTTGGGGAGTTAACCCTAAATATGCTAATCCAATTGGACCCTTATTGTCGGATAAGTAAAGAGTGTCTGATTGCTTATCGTGTATTAGCGATAGTTTGGATAAACAAATGGAATCTGATGTAATTGGTTCTCCGGGTAGTTGCAGTGCAGGTAGAACTCCTGTCGACATCTCTTGTCCAGTATTAATTTCTGTCCAAAGTTGAAGCTCGTATACCCGATCTATTCCCCACATGGAGCGAATTTGATCTGATAACTTTTCTCTATAATGGTCTCCAAATAATTTATGAAATCGTGCATTTGCTGCCCCGTTTCCGTTTCCAAAAGCATTTACAACTGTTAACCCGTCTCCGTTTGCTATACTTTCTTCAGTATTTCCGCATAACTGAATGAATGCCCCAATATTCTTTGGTGCAGCAGATATGCCTCCTAACAATTTGGTACGGTTTTTATGTGGATGGCTTAAGTTATAGTCCTTAGTGAGTGCTTGAAGCTCTTCTAAATCTCCGTCACCGACTAGGGATTGTGCCATAAGAAAACCTAGCACGTCTGTGCAAATGCCGCCCTTGCCGTAGCGAGCACAGAATCTTTTCACCATAAGGTCGTAAAGGTTAGAACGAACGATCCAAGGGGCACATAATTCACTTAAAATCTTTAGATCCTCATGTACTGGTGATAGATCGGTTAGCTTATTTACAACTCCGGAATATTCTCGATCTTCATACAAAAAACCAGATGGTCTTTGTCCAATATCATCAACGCTAAAACACTTGCCAGCTAGGCTTCCTAGGCGCTCGAGAAACAGCACACGATCGTTAGAACCTGAATTTTTAATATCCTGTTCAACTGATTCTAACCATATTAAATCTTTGTGAGTTGGAGTGTGCGTTTCGCTAGCGATTGTCTGGCGAATTTTTGGGAAAGGATTTTCCCCTCTTCTCCAAGGGATACAGTATCGAATTATCCCAGAATCAATATATCTCTGTAAGCGAATATTAGGGTTTGCTGCATCTAATAACTTCTTTAACTCCTCAACCGTGAAGGCTCTATTTTGATTACCTAAGATTTTTAGCAAACTATTTATGTTTTCAGATCCGAGAACAGACTCCTCTCGATAAATGATTCCATTCCGAAAATGAAAATCTGGAATCAAAACGAGTCCATCATGTCCATCGGTTGAAGTGTTTGTAAACGGAGAAAATTCCAGAAGAAATTTACTGCTGTGGCAATGTTTAATGTTCTCGTTGGCAGCGGTTTTAAATAATTGGTATGCGAGTTGTCTGGAAATCGTGCAAACTGTTCGCCCTTTTGCTATTTCTCCAGGTGTAGCGATTGTTGTAAATCCAGAAAAAGGGCTTGTTTTTAAGGCTGCACGAGTAACATATAAATATGCAGATCGCACCATTCGCCGATCATTCAATAATTCGAATTTGCTGCGATTTTGAATAGCTTTAACCGTGTTGGGACTTGCAATAGCTACCGATTTCAAAAACTCTGCGTCAAGGAATGAATCAAACCACCTTTCAAGTGTTGGCTGACTTGAATGTTTGAGTAACTGCCGTAGACTATCTTCGCTTTTGTCTAATTGTTTTAATAATTTGTTCCATAGATTGCAGCCATCTCCCAATGCTGGAGATATCTGGTTAATCCTAAATGCATCTACTTTTCTGTTATTAAAGATTAGCCTTTTAGAATTCAGTAGCATCCGCCTGTCGCTTTTAGTTGCTGCTGGTATAATAGTATAAAATTGATTTAATAAAAGTTTTTTAGCGACACTTATCTCTTGTGAAATCGCTACACAACCCCGCAAGAGAGTATCTACAGCGTCCTCGGTAGTAGGGATTGCAGTAATAGGCAATCCACCGATTCTTGCGAGTGGTAAAAGAATGAAGCTCGCACCTGACTGCTCCATAAAGAATCCTTTCTATGATCAATGAATGCCTGAAATTGCTTTTAGTGCCAAAAGTAAGTTATATGACATAAAAACGAGTATCACTCCAGAAAATAATAGGCAAAGTGTGCCGTAGCCAAAATAAAATACCTTTTCTGCTACAGTAATTTTTTTAAGATATGGCGGCAGTGTCTGTATTTTTAGGGCCACTTTAATTATTTTGAAGGATCTACCCCGAAGGTCAGTTATCCCGCTGATAGCTTCGATTGCGTTGAGGCCATCAGAATGCATCAGTGGGTTAAAATTAGATACCAAAAGAGTTAACTGAAATGCTAGCAGAAGAGTGAAAGTCTCCCTAAAAGTATGCACACTATTAATAATTGTTAGACACGTAAGTCCTACTAGCCAGCCATCGCTAATTGGTCCAGCTAATGCAATAGCTGTTCTAGCTGATCGAGACTTAATTCTGTAAGCATCAGTTCTATCTACGTACGCGATAGGTAGAACCCAAGCGAAAAGAACTATTCCCAAACCTCGTACGGGCTGAGAATAGGTTGCAGCGATGATGCCATGCCAAGCTTCATGTATGAGAATACTTATTGTCATCATGGCTAAAGCGTATAAGAAAATCTCAGGTTTCCTGATGGAAAAAATGTCTGTCTGATCCAAGAAAACTCGGAAGCCAACAGCGTAGCCTATTAAAGAACCGATAATTGCAATAGTGTAAAAAATACGAGTAGGGATAGCTGTAACTAATTTTGATATTGGTTCAATAATTTTTGAGAAATTCTTGAATATTAAAAATCGCGGCAAAAATGGAGTGATATATATTCGGTTTGTGATTGATTTGGTCGGCGATTCTCCGTATAGTAGTTTGGCTTCGGAAAGTTGTGACACAAAAGTGGCAACTTCTTTATTGCGATTGACGTTATACAGTAAAATTTCGTCAGCTAACGCCGAGATGTCTCGAGAGCCGTCCATGGCTCGAATTAGTCGTGCAGAGGTTGGAGTTATTCGGTGATATCGTCCAGTTTCTGCATCGAAAAGAAGATAATGGTCGTCCATTCCTTTAAGGAGTTCAACATCGGGACGGAGTCGAGGATGGCTAACTGACATGATAAGTCTTTTCTTTGATGATCTGGCTGGTTGGGATAAATACCTATCCCAACCAGCCAGGATATTGTGGATGGCTATCCAAATGTTGAACTGGTAGATACTGATGCTGCCGAGCTGCCTGGGCAAGAAGCAGTAGAACTACTTGAAGCGCAGAACCAAGAACCTAACGCGCTACCTTCGGGTAGATCTTCAATAGTCAGGCTTGTGTCAATTACTTCAAGATCGATCAGTTCAGATGTCATAACAATCCTCCTTTATGTTTATCCGAGTGACTTTAGTTATCCTGTGGAATGGTTCTATCGTAGATCTTAGGCTCTCTTATTTAACATAAGACACTCGAGGGAAATAGGTTAGCTACGTCGGCTCAAGTATAGTTTAGTCCAGTTCATGTTATGACAAGTTAGATAGCCTTTAGTTCTATTGCCGATCAGAGTCCATGAGTGATAACTTCTTCGAAACCTGGTGCCGTGTTCGGGGCTAGTCGAGCTTTTAATGAATTCCTGCGTTGAGCAGGCATCATCATTAGCCGCTTGCTGACATAGCTGTCATGGCTGTGCCGGCAGTGCTAGGGCATGAAGCGGTACCAACGGTTGATGTGGTGCTCCAAGTACCAAGAGCAATGCCATCTCCTAGCGCTTCAACTTCAAGTGAGTCTGAAGTGCTAATCACGCTTAGATCAATTTGTTCTCTAGGGTCCATTTTATAACCTCCTCTCTATGTTTAAATGAGTTATGTATAACTTGAGGTAAAATTTAGGTGTAGCTTGAGGCGCACGAGAAACTACTTGCGCTTGTAGCTGGGCACGACGCAGTAGATCCAGTTCCGGCAGTTGAAACCGATGCTGCAGCAACTCCAGGTTCCAGCTCTTCGAGCTCTAAATCTGAAACAGTTAGATCAACAGCGCCAGCGATTGTGGATTGATTAATCATTGTATAACTCACCTCCTAGTGAAATGTCAAGGATTGATTTGAAAAGGTTTTCCCACCGTTGCTGCGAACATTTGGTGACGTGTCACGCCATCAGAATATAGTAATTTCCTCACAGCGGCAGGAATAAATCCTGCAAATACGGTTCCTACTAATCCTAAACCAAAGCAATTCAAGTGTGTTTTATAAATTGCATTTGCACTACGTACCATGGCTAGACGATAGCCATGGCTTCCTGCAAAAGTGTCAGCTAAGTCAAGATTAGTTGCAATTGATAAAATTGCGCCAGCATGTGCAAATTCTTTTTGTACGGTTAAATCTTCTATGTTTGTATTTTCGGGAAACTCCCTAATATAGTCTATCGTGTTGTAGCTTACTCGATAAATCCCTTTAGGGCTGTCGTTTGGGTTAATGGCAAAAAGGAATCCTTCTAATTCTGGGCCAGCATTAATCCATCTCTTTCGATCTTCTAATAACGAATCTTGGAAGATGCTTAGGATTGGACGAATATTAATTTTTTCGGTTGAATACCTGGTGGTTGATTGTCTAATTTTGAGCAAGTCTGCAAGATTTGCAGACTTGATCTGAGGAATCCTTTCAAAGCAATTTGGTTTTTCAGTTGGTATGGGAAGACAAGTTCTTTCATTGGCTAGTCCATCTGCGGTCGGCTCGCGAAATTTAAACCCCTCTATTAGTGCCGTTAGAGGCTTATAATCAGAGCGCATTGTAATCTCCTATTGACATAACTGCCGCTATAATTTCACTATTAATAGGAATGCTGCAAGTTTCACTTAATGCTAAATCATTCCAATCGGTTTCAATTTTTGTGTAAATATGTAAATTTTCTGCTACAAGTTGAGCGCTAGTTAATGAGCAGCCACTGTCTTGGAGTGTAATTCTTAATGCAAAAGCGTAGTATTTTTTTGCAACCTTATTTACATTTCCACTTAATACTAGTGTGGCCTGAGAGTGGGGCGATGGTGCGGCCGATGTATCGTCGTTGAGTTTGACGAGACTGTGATTATGTTCTTGATATACATAAGCGCCAGGGGGAGCTATGCTAGGATCTGTGATAATTACATATCCGGTGACTGACCCGATATTTCCCCCAGCTGCTGTCCAGCGCCTAAGTTTTTTTTCACTACTATCAGGCTCTTGCAGGCCGCAGCTAATCTTTAAAATTAATGCAAGCGATGTTAAAGTGAGTGTCTCATTAATGTTGTTTTTTGGTACTTCGATAGCTGCTTGTAGTGTTTCCAATCCTACTTTAGGTAGTTTGAGAGTTTCACCATTTTTCCATGTGCGAAAATCGTGTTGCAGTTTTAGATTTGATGGCTTGTAATGTAATTGGTGTCCCTTCAGGTCCATATAGGCGCGAGGCGGGATAGTTACTGTAGCCTCATATATTGCTGCTGTTGGTGCGTTCGCAGAAACTGGACCGGTAGCGTTTCCGCATATGGGGCATCCTGGGCGAGTTGATGGTGTATGTGCTGAGTGTTCAAGAGTTTCTAAGTTAATTGTAACTATGTCCATCGGTAAGTAGCTATTAGTTACTTGTGTAAATAATGAGATTAAATTTCTTGCTACTAGTCCTGCCGCAAAATTTATATCTCGAAAATAACCATTGTTGGTGCGGTTGTTTTGATATGTTCTAGCGCATTGGCTGCAAGGGGTGAATGTCGGATCGACGTAAGGCCCTATGGTCAGAGTTGTTTTGGTTAAATCTGTGTAGATTACTGGAATTTTCGATTCCCATAAAATTTCATCTAACTCACGATCCTCTGCTCTGGAATCTAACGTAGATACAATGACATGTGTCGGAGTTTCCATATTCTTGTCAACGTTATCAATTAGTTTACTTAACTCTAACAAGATAGAGTCGGCAAATAGATTGTCTCCGACGATTAAGATTCGTAAGTTGCTTAATTTGTCTACCGCGTCCAGCCAACTTTCGTTAATTCCTGTAGAGTCTCCCAGTCTGGAGAATAGTGTGATTGTTTCCGGCAATAAGTGATTTTTTAAGTGATTATTGTCTCCCTCCTCGATGGCTCCTGATGTCCACATTAGCGATATAGCTCGGAAAATAGCTTCCGCAGGTAATTCTAGTGCGTCGGCAATCTGTTCGTGTGTCCTAGTACCATCGCACAAATTAACCAGTCGCATGAGCTGGTTTTTCGCAAACTGCCCTTTGAATAATTTGTCGGTTGGGGCGCCGAGAAGTTTGATGCCATCGTCCACTTCTTTAAAGACGATGCCCTTTCTCACTATTGGTTGTCGGGGGATCCTAAACTGTAAATCATGGTGGGCAGCATTACCTAGAGTGTTGGCATTTAATGTTTCGTCTTTCATTAGACCTATTCTTTCTGTGTTACAGTGAAGA
>ERZ773207.495-NODE-495-length-14667-cov-20.077128_pt1 | contig 14667 bp, 9 predicted proteins | sample MGYA00580997_ERZ773207 | MGnify/ENA primary metagenome ERZ773207 (study PRJEB29015, sample SAMEA2738170) | human oral metagenome | biome: human oral; feature: human-associated habitat; material: saliva | place: China | collected 2239 ... | reverse complement strand
TTGCATCCCAGTTCCAAGGAGTCAAGTAAGCTGAACCATCTTGGATGACACGTCCATTGAGAGTCACTGTACGTTCACGGTATTGCGGGCTATTGACATCATTTGACTTACGAGTCACAACTACCTTATTGTTGTCAGCATCTACCAATTCCACTCGCATTTCTGGAGTCCATTTATAGGTGCTACCGTTATCAGACATGGTGACTGGTGTACCATTTTCCCACTTGCTTACAGTGAAGTGTTGGAAATACTTGGTCATGACATCATGAGCAAACAAGTTAGTTACATAGCCATTGTAGTCACTTCTTCCCTGCCAGCCTTCAAAGTCTTTCATGCTGTAGCCACCTAGAAGTGGGTAGTTGGCCGCACCACCGTAACTTCTGTAATCCCCAACCCAAGAATCTTTTTGGTGGTTACGGATAAAGCGTGTGATAGCACTGTTGATACCTTTATTAGTGTAGCCACCATAGGTCAAGTCAGCTGCCCAGTGTTGGAAGGTAGAGTCGTATTCACCACCATGGCCCCACTCAATCGCAAAGCGCCAGCCTTGTTTGTTAATTTCTTTAGCAAGAACGTGGGTAGCCCAGGCACCATTATCACCTGATTGCCCATTGCCCCAAACGTCCACATAGATAAAGTCAAGGCCTTCACCAAGTTTATTTTTCAATTCTTCCCAGCGAGCTAAGCGTCCATGCGCCAAATCATAAGCAGCATCAATGTTGATACCTTGGTCTAGCCAGTTCCAACCATAGCTGTAGCTTCCATCTGGATTCTTACGAAGAATATTTTCGTTAAAATATTTAGACTCAGGATAAGTTTCAGAAGCGTTAACGTGAATACCTAGATGAGCTCCATATTTCTTCGATTTCTCAATCAAAGCCTTGAAGTCTTCGACACCACCAATACGTTTACCAATATCAGCATAGTTCAAGTGTCCAGAGTCATGACCTTCACTACCGTAACCTTTAAGAAGAACACCCTGTCCAAGACCATCTGTGTGAAGATTGATCTTCTTAATACCATCCAAGGTCATAAGGAATGGGTTTTGTGCTTGAGAACCAAAGTTCATCGCGATACGATATGCTGTGATATCCTTGACTTTTTCCCAACCTTGAGGGTTGTTCATGATACTACGATAAGCAATGGCACCATCCTGCCAGTCGACTTTACTATCCGCATTGGCATCTTCAGTGATCACAACCTTGGCACTTGGAAGTTCCTTAGTATATTCTGGGAAGACAATGCCCTTATATGCTTTTTCCCATTGCCATTCAGAGCTTTGAATTCCCACATAGTTTGTATTTCCAACAGTTTGTTTGAAAGCTGTCAAACGAGTCCAGTCATTCGAACCACCACCGTAGCTGTTTTGAGAGTTGCTCCAAACACCTGCAGCAAGTTTATCCGTAGAAACAAATCCATACATATAACCCTTAGCCAAGTCCTTCATTGGATTGGTTACAGCAATATGATCATCTCCACTGATATGAGTGTTGTTTGACATGGTTGCCCCATCAAACTTAGCTCCAGCTTGGTCGCTTGAAACCGACACAAGTGAGTTCCCTAAGAAATTGATAGAGGAGAGAAGTTTTCTTTCATCATCAATCTTCTGACCTGGAGTAACTTGGTTATGGTTGACAATCTTGGTTACATCAAAGTGCAATTGATTATCCACAACTTGCAAACGTACGGTCATATCTGAATTGATGAAATTCTTCTCATCACGAAGCTTCATCAAGTACTCTGCAGTAGTATCATTGATCTTCTTATAGGTGACTTCAGGTGTAATTTCGTGATTGTTTACTAAGATTTTCTTAAGTTGTTGAACCTGTCCAGGTAAAGTATGGCCATTCAGCGTATATTCCTTGACACGTGGAAAAGCTTGGTCAATCACTGCTTTTAGGACTTTAGATTGGATGGTATCATAAGTCACTTTACTATCATCTACCACCGCACCAGTTTCTTTTTCAGCAGTGGCTTCAGTAGTTTGAACTCCATCCTGATTGTCAGTCTTAATATTCACAACTGTCTTTTCAGTACCATATGTACCAGCTTTAAGTAAGATTTTCTTTTCATTTTTAAGATTTTCATTAACAGCAGCTGGTAAAGTAACTGTATCAAAAAGTTTTACATCATTATTTGTTGCATTTAGCTGACCATCTGATTTTAGGCTAATAGTCAGATGATTCACTGAGCCATTTACTGGAGCTGCAACACGACCACCCTGATACCATGTGCTATTACCTGGTGTCTTGTATTCCCAGAACCAACCTGATTTATCATATCCAACAAAGACATTATTATTTGTATCTTTAAATTTCAAGAAGACACCAAAACGTGATTTGCCTGTTTCAGATTCTTCTTTGAAAGTGAGATCCACATTCGCATTCCCATTCGCATCCACAGTCAATCCTTGTTTTTCAAACAAGGCTGGTTTGCTGGCATTGTCATTTTGATCTGTTGAAGACAACTTATTGTAACGAACACCATTTTCCTCACGAATGGCTACAGTCCCTTGTTGTTCTTTTCTTGCTACAGTTTGCCATTCAGGAGTGACTTCCTTTGGTGTCTCTGGCTTAGCTGTCGCTGGTTTTTCTTCTTTCGGCTTATCTTCTTTTGGCTTTTCTTCAACTGGTTTTTCAGTTTCCTCTAAATTCGCTGGTTTTGAACTAGAGATTCCCTTAATATGATCTTGAATCCATTTTAATTGAGCTGGAGAGAAAAGGATGCCTCCACTACGGACTCCAACCACACCATTTTGATGAACCCCAATCAATTTACCATCCGTGTCAAAGATACCGCCACCGCTAGCACCTGGTTGTCCACCTTGATAACCAACTCCTTGGACTCCTTCACCATAAGATTCAGCAAAATCCACAGCACTGTTAATAACTGGTGCCAACTTACCAGCAGGATAGCCAAACATATTGACTTTATCCCCAACTTTCTTAACAACTGGCTTTTCAGTAACTTCTACAGGAGCATTTTCAAGAACTGTACGCAATCTTACAAGAGCCAAATCGTTCTTATAGCCCTTTAGATAGCCATCCCGATCCCAGTGAATCACATCTTTTTTACTAAATTTTACATCATCTAAACCAGGGTAGGATATACTAAAAATATCGCCATCCCCTTTATCATTATCCACAACCTTACGAATATTTCCATCTTGTTGATCCTTGATAAAGTTGTGAGAAACAGTCAAAACAAGGTCCTTACCAATGACAATACCACTGCCTTCTCCTGATGGAGTCTTAATCTTAACAGTAGCGCCATAGTTCAATTCTCCATTTTTTGTTTTGGCAACATCTTCAGGAACTAGACTACCAGTATCTTGTGCTAATTGGTCTTTATTTACCTCTTTGCCATTATCAGTGGCTTTTTCAACTTTGCCTTCCAATTCTTTCGGCAATTTGTCAGTAGTTTCTTTATTTTTCTTTTCAAGAGCTAATAACTCTTCTTCAGTTTTTGGTCCATCTGTTGTTTCAGCAGAACCTGGATTTGCTGCTGCAGCTTCCTTATCGAACTCTCGTCCATTATCGCTCGCTTTTTTATCCAAATCAGCCAGTTCACTTGGCAAATTATCTGTTGAGCCAACTGTTGGTGTGTTAGCCATTACTGGAGCAGTAGCAAAAAAACTAGCTCCAATCATAACTGAAGCAGCACCTAGTGCAAATTTACGAATACTGTATGTACAGCGTTTTTCAAAAAATCGTTTATCCATTAACCCCTAATTCCTTTCATCAACTTTCGTAAGCGTTTACATTTTTTGTTCGAAAAATACTCCTTTCTATCTGAAAAGTGCAATGCTTAACGTTTATAAAAAATAATTGCACTTTTAATATAACAAATATTAGCGGATAAAGCAATAGAAAATCTAGGAAAATTGCTAATTTTTTCTTAATTTTGGCAAAACCATACTCTGCCATTTAGAGGGAGTTATCATAGAATAAAAAGGATTTAGCATTCCTATCGAATGCCAAATCCTCTATCACTCTGTTTCTATAGATGTTTAAAATCTACTTCACATGTTTTGCGAGTTCTTCTTGAGCTTTTTTGTTAGACTCTTCTTTTTCTTTCATCCATTTTTCTTGAGCTTTTTGATACTCATCAACTGTCACAGCTTTATCCTGTACTTCTAGATATTTGTACAAGAGAGCTTCACTTGTTCCTTTATTTCCAGAATAAGCAAATGGAAGTGTGAATGGTACCATCTTAGACAACATTGGACGACCAGTCTGTGATGTTGTTGGAATGATCAAGGCACTATCTGTCAACCAAGCTTGGGCAGCAGCATATTTTTCATAACGTTTTGAAACGTTGCTAACTTCTTCACCAGCTTCTACAACCATCTTTTCATAATCTTCCAAACCAACTTTCTTAGCAGCAGCATTGTTAGTTCCAGAATCAAATCCTAGATAAGTCTTAGTATTTTCTCCAACAGATGGCTTGATGATATCAAGGTAAGTAGATGGGTCTGCAAAGTCTGGAGACCAACCAACATTATCTGAGATATCCCAATCTTCGCCAGCAGCTGTTTCAGCAAAGTAAGTAATGTTCAAGACATCGTCTTTTTGAAGTTGTTGAATATCCACAACAACATTTTCTGTTCCCAAAGTTGCTTCAACTGATTGTTTGAAAGATTGAACACGTTGAACTTTTGTTGTATTTGTTTGATCAACAGGCATGTCCAAATGAATTGGGAACTGTACTCCTTCTGCCTGAAGAGCAGTCTTAGCCTTAGCAAATTCTGCTTTAGCTTTTTCAGGATTGTACAGACCGTCTTGAGCATCTGCTAAGTTAACATTACTCCATTCATCTCCGTAAGTTACCAATTTTTCTTTTACTAACTCACCAAAGTTTTTTCCATCTGCTTGTACAAATGTAGGAGGTACAAACAAGTTACGAAGAAGTTTAGTTGCCCCACTCGCACCATTGACCTGTGAAGCATAGGCTGTTCTGTCAAAACCAAATGCAAGTGCTTGACGGAAGTCTTTGTTGAGAAGTGCTTTCTTAGTTGATGTCTTCTGTTCATCTGTTGTTTTAGATGTAAATTTATATGACTGACGATCAATGTTAGTACCTACCAAGTAAGTAGTAGAATCCTGTTGGGTATAAACAATGTTATCTTTAAATGATTTCTCAGTCTCTGGATAGCTAGCACTCGTTGGGAAGAGACGGGCCATAGTGAAGCTACCATCCTTGAAGGCTTCAGTCGGTTTGTTGGTATCTTGTCCATCCCAGAATGATAATTTGACCTTATCAATATGGACATTATCCTTATCCCAGTAGTTTGGATTTTTCGCAAATTCAACAGAAGATTTAGCTACAATAGATTTGAGCAAGAATGGACCATTGTAGAGAATACTACTTGGATCTGTCCCTTTCCCAAAATCGTCTCCCTTAGAGTTTAAGAACTCTTCATTAACTGGAGCCATAACTCCCATTGTTGTCTTAGAATTCCAAAAACTTTCTGGTTTATTCAAGGTGTACTGAATTGTTTGATCATCAAGAGCCTTGATTCCGACTTGTGAGAAATCTTTGATTTCACCTTTCACATAAGCATCCAAGCCTTTAATTGACTCTTGCACAAGGTAAAGACCATCTGATTTTTTATCAGCTGCATATTTCAGACCTGTAACAAAGTCTTGTGCTTTCACTGCTGCGTATTCTTCACCTTCAGATGTATACCATTTTGCATCCTTACGAATCGTGTAGGTGTAAGTCAAACCATCTTTAGATACTGACCAATCTTCGGCCATTGATGGTACAAAATTACCGTAACGATCATTTTCCAACAAACCATCCACTACGTTGCTAGTGATATTTGCTGTCGCAGCCTTACCAGTTGTCAAATAGTTCAGGTTATCTGGATCTGTTTCATAAATGTATGAGAATGTCTTCTCACCTTTAGCACCCGAACCTGAGCCTGAGCAAGCAGCTAAAACACCGGTTGCCAATAACGTAACACCCGCAAGGGCAAGAAATTTTGAACTTTTCATCACTTTTCTCCTTTGAAAACTTTCTATCCATTATAGCCTCTTTTCAAAAACATGTCAACATAATTTTCAGAATTTTTGAATTAATTTGATATATTCTGAAAAATCGTCTTAAAATGAATTACACGAATGATAAATTTCATAAAATAGTTCTTTAATTCTTCACTTAGAACTCCCTTGATATAAGAAAAGAGGGAATCCAGTAACTCCCTCATCTATCTATTTGTGTAATTTTTAGATTCATTAATTTAAAGCTTGTAATGCAGAAAGAAGATAAGAACCTTCACGAATTTTTTGACCTACGGACTTAGCATTTTTAACCAAATCCTGATACTCTTCTTGAGACAAATGTTCCAATACTTCTTCTAAGTCAAGTAAACTCTCAACACTAATTCCACACTCTTTTTCTAAGACGAAATTAGCCAAAGCAGATTGCTTCCAAACAATAATAGGAAAACCAGAAGCCAAATAAAGGGAAGCCTTGTGGGAATTATTGTATCTCAAATACTCACCAAACACTCCGCTACAAGTTTTAGAACTATCACCATCCCAAACTAAACCAAAGCTTCCTTCTAACGCTGACGGTAGTTCATCTGGAAGAAATGAACCAAAATAGGTTTCATTGGATAGCTTTCTAGCCTCATCAAAACCAACACCATAGAGGTTATATGCCGGTCTTGCAGGCAACTCATATAAGTAACCTGCTTTTTCTTGGGCTAAATTTCCAGCTACAATAATAGCCCCTTCCTTCGATAAATCTTCTTTGTCCTGATAATTCGGGATCAGATAGTCAAAAATGCCTAAACTAACTATTTTTTTCTCAGAAATCCCCTTATCAACAAGCACTGATTTCATAACTGGATTATGAGCAATAAGACCATCAGCTTGTTTCAAAAGACTTGACTCTTGAAGATGAACACGAATCTTATGCTTCAAGGGTACTGTATCCAAATTAGCATAGCGCAAAACTTCTAAATCATGGATAATAAAGTGAACCTTCACTCCTTTACGTTGCATTCTTTTGACTAAATGAGTCGTAAAGAAACTATGATGAAGCATAGGAAATTGAATCAGTAGCTGATCCCCTTCCTTCAACTTAGAGATAGCTTTGGATAGGGCTTTGGCCTTATGTCGTTGGGCTCTAATAGTCCCCATTTGATACCAATCATCTACCATCAATAACAAAGGACTATAGCCCTCACGAACTACTATTTCTTCAACATCATTTCGCGCCTTATTCCCCGCATTTTTGGTATTCTTATCATGTAAAAATTTTTCTTTTAAATAATATTTCATTTGTTACTTCTTATTTTTCAAAACTCGACTTTTCTGGATAACGTACATCTAATATTTGTTTAAAGCGAAGAAGATTTTCTTCTTTAAAATCAATATTATCGTTAACACAAAGAAGTTTTCTATATTTATCCTTAAAAATACTTTCTAGTTGGTCTAGTTTATTCAAATCAATTGATTTTCCAATGTTCTTTGAGCCTGGATAAAATTGATTACTTTCAATCTGCCAATATTGACAAATATATTGATTGACATCCATACTATAGTTTCTAATTTGATTCCTTGAGGTCTTATCTAAAGTCTCGTATTCAATTTCCCATAAATACTGTAAAGTACTTTTCTTCATTGGGACAGGTAAATGCTGATTAACATATCCTGTAACACCCCAAGGCAATAAAAGTAGATTCTTAAACATTCTCAATCCATAACGATAATTAAAGAATTTCCAAGGAGAAGTCTGCATTGCTGTTTTTTTAGGAAAATGCCGATAAATCAACTCAATATTATTGAGATAGGTTTTTGTAAATGGTGACCATGGAACTATAGCATCATATACAGCAAAAAGCCTAGGTTGCCCATTTTTATAAAAGTCAGATGGGCTACTATCTTTTATTAAATACATATCATCATTGAAATATATATAGTTCTCCGATAAATCTTCGATACGATGAAGATTCAATTCGATTGATGCTGAATTAAATGTTGGAAGATATTCATAAGGCATGAATTCCTCATGAGTTAAAAATTTTAATTTAGGGTGTTCTAAGTTCAACCAACTAGGTTTCTGACCATTCGTTATTAAAAATATCTTATTAACCCAAGGTGCATGATTTTCAATCATGCGGAACCAATAGTTCAGTGTTCCATAATCACGATACCGTAAATCACCATCAATATATTCACTTAAACTGTTGCTTGGATTCGTTACGTACTGTTTCTTACGAATAAATTCAGGATCACTACCATCTACCCATAAAACAACAATATCAATTTTATCCTTCATTATCTCATTTAAACTCTTCCTCTACAACATTCAAAGCACGTTCAATTACCACATGCATATCGTAGTATTTATAATCAGCTAAACGACCACAGAAAATCACCTTATCGTTCTGTGCTGCTTCTTCTTGATATTTAGCAAACATGGCATTGTTTCTCTCATCATTGATTGGATAATAAGGTTCATCTCCACGTTTCCAATCAGCTGGGTATTCACGAGTAATAACCGTTTTATCTTGTGTTCCGTACTCAAAATGTTTATGCTCAATAATGCGAGTATAAGGAATTTCACGTTCTGTGTAGTTAACAACTGCGTTTCCTTGATAGTTTTCTTCATCAAGAACTTCATGCTCAAAACGAAGGCTACGGTATTCTAACTCGCCATGTTTATAATCAAAGTATTGGTCAATCATCCCTGTAAAGACAACTTTTTCAGCAGAAGCTTCTAATTCCTGACGATTGGCAAAAAAGTCAACTCCAAGTTCTACTTCTACATCCTTCAACATATTTTCGATGATGACATTATAGCCCCCAATTGGAATACCTTGGTAACGGTCATTGAAGTAGTTATTATCAAAAGTCAAACGAACTGGTAGACGTTTGATGATAAACGGTGGAAGGTCAGTCGCAGAACGTCCCCATTGCTTTTCAGTGTATCCTTTAATCAACTTTTCATAAATATCTGGACCGATCAACTTGATAGCCTGTTCTTCCAAGTTTTTAGGTTCAACGTCCTTCATATGAGCCGTTTGCTCAGCAATCTTATTTTTCACTTCTTGAGGAGTTTTTGTCCCCCACATAGCATAGAAAGTATTCATATTGAAAGGTAGATTATAAAGGCTACCCTTGTAATTAGCTACAGGCGAGTTGATATAGTTGTTAAATTCAGCAAATTGATTAACATAATCCCAGACTTTCTTATTAGAAGTATGGAAGATATGAGCACCATATTTATGAACATTGACTCCTTCAACATTCTCACAATAGATATTCCCGCCAATGTGGTCACGTTTATCAATCACTTTTACTTTTTTTCCACGCTTGGTTGCTTCATAAGCAAAAATTGCTCCCGACAAACCAGCACCAACGATTAGATAGTCGTACATATTACACTCCTTTATTTTTTTAATAATTGTTGTTTTAACTCATTTAGATTGATTACTTTAAAAATCAAAATCATACTAGCATAAATGATTGCTCCCAGAACAGCATATAGTCCCACATTGATCATCGGTGATACATTTAGGAATTGTTTTATAAATAGCAAGATACCATACATAAATCCCGATGAAATTATAATTTTAATCAATGAACCCAGAATAGGTACCTCTCTCAAATAAGAGCGAGTATAAAATAACTGTATCAACCACACTAGCACCTCTGTTAAGACAGACACAATTGCTGCACCTATATAGCCCAGCTTTGGAAGCAAAAGAAGATTTAATCCCACACTCACAATAGCAGGAATTGTTGTTGACAGCATAAACTCTTTATTTTTATTATGAGGAATCAAGATTTGAATACCCATAATATTGGTCCAACCAATAAAGAACATTCTAAAAATCATGATTGCTATCGCATAACGTGCTTCTTGAAAATCTTGACCCAGAAAAAAGGTAACAAAATCATCATTTACAATTAGCATTCCTGCCATAATGGGGAAAATAACCAAATTATAAATCAAAAATGACATCTCATGCATTTTGTTAACTGCTTTATGATCCCCTGAAGATAAAAGATTTGAAACTCGAGGCAACATGACACTTCCTAATGAAGTTACCAATGTTAATAATATTTTGACAAGTTTCAGAGATTGATCATAAATTCCTACATCTCTTATTGAGGCTAAAGAACCAAGCATAGTACTATCTAAAGTCACATAAAGCGATATAGCAATCTGTGGTAAGAATAATAAGATAACTGGCTTCAAATGTTGTTTAGCATACAACCAATCAAAGTGCGGTTTTCCAATAAACTCTCTTGCTGGTAACCACATACTTAATTGTCCCAACAACTCGAAAATCGTAATCAAAAAAATATATAAATAGAGATCTTCAGATGATTTTATAAATGAAAAGATAGAAATAACACCAACTAATCTGACCGTGATATTTCTTACTGTAATTCTCTTAAAATCTTCTAATCCTTGAAATAACCAAGAAATATCTAATCCTTTTGAAATTAAACTTAAACCCAATATATACGCCACTGGATTTTTCATTACTGGTAAAAATTGACAAAGCAGTACATATATACAAGAAGAAAACAGAGTCGCTCCTAATTGTAAAGTATAAATACCCCAAAAATTCTTACGAATAGTATTACGATTACCTGAAATCTCCTTTGTACCATAATTGGCTACCCCTAGGGTAGCCAATAGAAGGAAATAAGTAACAATTGAGTTGAAGTAACTATAAGTTCCCAACTCATCCGAACTAAAAACCCTAGTGACATAAGGTGTAGTAATAATCGGTAAAATAATTACTAATAATTGATATGAAAGATTGTATGCATAATTTTTAAGAATCTTCATAGGGGAGCTTATTCCTCACTTAACTACTATTTAAAACGGCGAAAATTAATCTATCCAAAAATGATTATGTGAAATAAATTAAACTTTTCTGGCACAGAAATCACTTAACTAGCCTCTATTTAGAGCTAAAGATACGTATAATACCTGAACTTTAAACATCTTGATAATTATACCTATACTTGCTCCAAGAAATCCCCATCAATAATAATAATGGATTGTACATTAATTCAAAAAATTGTGGATCAAACATTGAGTGAATTATCAATACAATAAAAATAAGCATCTCAATTGTATTAAAGTATCCAGCTTTAATTAACAAATAATAACTTAGCCAGATGAGTACTAGGAGTACAATACCATAATGTAGTAAAATATTTACAAAAGATGAGTCAACATATAAATAATTATCAAAAACAGACGTAGCTCTTTGTTGAAGTTCCCAATCAATTCTCTGACCAAATATATCTACTCCATACAATGATAATGTCTTATTTCCTAAACTTAATCTTCCAGTTAATGCAGTATTTAAAGTTTGAAAAAAACTACTATTTGGATTATATAAATATGTTAAAAAAATCGGAATAAGCATACCTGCTGTTAATACAATTTCTCCAGTAATAATGAGCATCTTTCTACTAATTATTTTATTCTTAAATACAAATACTAATATTAGAGCTAAAGTTGAAAGGAAAAAGGCTGATTTCGTATCCGTATTAACATAAAAATAATAGTTTATTGCTGCAAGTATAAACATTTCCAAAAATTTAATTTCACTTTTTCTTAAATATAAATATACTAGAGTAAGATGAAATAAATAATTGGCACCTAAACTCACATATTGATAACCCTGACTATAGCGAAGTCTACCACCTAATTGAAGTCTCAAAGTATTTTCTAGCATTCCTAATTTTAGAAATACAAAAACAAATAGCATAAATAAAAATATTGAGATTGACCAAAAAATCAGTATTCTCCTAAAATTCATTTTATGTACAGAGACTATCAATAGTATTGTTGAAATGATAGTAACTCCATCAAAAAGTTTATGTGTTGAAATTCCAATTATAATTGCCAGAATTAAAGCTAAAAAATAGAATAATAGGAAGCCTTTTGTATGCTTTTCTAATACTAATTTTACAACAAGTATTAGAATAGACACTATCATCGCAATTATACGTAAACGATAAATTTCAGGGTATTTATGGATTAAATTGGTTTGAGCTATAAAATTAAAGAACAACCAAATAAAGAAAGCTGAAAAATATAATAACTCTGATAATTTTATTTTTATTTTCATATATTTACCTAAGTTTATTTAAATTATCCAATCTTATTTCGAATAGTGTTATACAATTTTGCAGATACTAGAAACAATATATATTTCAATTTATTTTTCCTTGTAACATTTGGATTCGGAACAACATCTTTGAAATATTGAATGTATTCTTTGCGTACCTTATTAACTTCGTGATACATCTTGGAACCAAGTAATGCATGGACAATGTGAAAACCATTAAAAACATACCGTACATTTAAGGCTCTAAGCATTTCCTGATTGGTTGAAAAGTCTCGTTTTACATAACTCCTATTGCAATCCATTGCCTTGTAAAAGTCTAGAAGTTTTGTACTATATGCAGCATTAACGGTACTTCCTGGTCTCCGATAATATTTATATAGATGAATGAATCCTACCGCAATCTCTCCACCTGCTGCAATATGTTCATAGGCAATCGCTAAATCTTCATATATCATTCCCTCTGGATAAGGATACTTTAATAAAATATCTTTCTTATAAAGTTTTCCCCCAGGAGACGTGCCTATACTATTCCCGTAAAACATTTGAACAAGAGCTTCATCTTTATCTAGTTTCTTACTATTTTCTAATGAAAAACTCTCGCCTATACTATTTATTTTATGATCTCTTACTTCAACAATTGAGGTCACAACCAAATCGACGTCATATTTGTCTCTTAAATCAACTAAATATTCAACCGCTCTTAAATCATAATAGTCGTCTGAGTCTAGAAACATAATCCAGTCAGAGGAAGCCTCTTTCACTCCTATATTTCTAGCCCTAGATTGTCCGCCATTTTCAATATGCAGAACTTTAATTCTGTCATCTTCTCGAGCATATTGGTCACAAATTTCTCCAGAACTATCCGTCGAACCATCATCTACTAGGATTATTTCAATATTTTTATATGTTTGTTGTCTTAGACTTTCTACACAATAACTCAAACAGTTCTCGACATTGTACACTGGTACAACAATAGAAATCTGATCCATTATGATAATCCTTCCAAAATGATATCAACAATACGCTCACAAGCTTTTCCATCTCCATATGGATTACTTGCTTTACTCATCTTGCTGTACTCTGTTTCATCTTCTAGAAGCAGTTTGAAATTAGTATAAATATTTTCTTCTTCTGTTCCTACTAATTTCAAGGTTCCTGCAGCAATCCCCTCTGGACGTTCTGTTGTATCACGCATTACCAATACTGGTTTACCTAAAGAAGGTGCTTCTTCTTGTACACCACCCGAATCTGTTAAAATCATGTAGCTTTGATTCATAAAATTATGGAAATCAATGACTTCTAGAGGTTCAATAATTTGCATACGTTCATTGTCACCAAACACTTTACTTGCTAGCTCACGAACTTTAGGATTCTTGTGAATAGGATATACGACTTTAACATCTTCAAACTCATTCAGGATACGATTAACTGCATTAAACATATTTTCCATGGGTTGACCAAGATTTTCACGTCTATGAGCTGTCAACATGATTAGTTTACTGTCCTTAGCCCACTCTAAAATAGGATGGTCATAATGATCTTGAACAGTTGTCTTCAAGGCGTCGATGACAGTATTTCCAGTAACATAGATATTCTCTCTTCCCTCTTTTAGAAGATTCTCTTTAGCCACTTCTGTCGGAGCAAAATTGAAATCCGAAATAATTGAAGTAGTCTGACGATTGAATTCTTCAGGAAATGGGCTTTGAAGATTATAAGTTCTCAATCCTGCCTCTACATGTCCAACTTTAATTCCCATGTAAAATGCAGCTAAAGCTGTCGCAAAAGTGGTTGTAGTATCCCCATGAACAAGAACAATATCTGGTTTTTCCTGCTCTAAAACTGCTTGAATTTTATCTAAAATACTTGTCGTGATTGTAAATAGTGTTTGATTTGCCTTCATAATTCCTAAATCATAATCAGGAACAACTTTAAAGACATCTAAAACTTGCTCTAACATTTCTTTATGTTGGCCAGTTACACACACAAGTGTTTTGATTGAATCATTTTTCTTCAGTTCATTCACTAAGGGACACATTTTTATTGCTTCTGGACGCGTCCCAAAAACTAACATTACTTTTTTCATTTTGAATCTCCCATTAGTTTTTGATAAAATTTACGATAATTCTCTAAAAATAAAGGATAACTAAACTTCTCTTCATAATCTTTTTTAGCTTGATGAGCTAACCTAGTTCTAAGAGTTGAGTCAGTCGCCAGACTCTCAATAGCAGAAGCTAAGGCCCTAGCATCTTTAGCAGGAACCAAAATCCCATTTTCTTTTGTAACAACTTCATTAATGCCAGGGATATCTGTCGCAACCATGGTTTTTCCATTCATAAATGCCTCAATAACATTTAGAGCCAAACCCTCAAACAATGACGAAGACACTAGGAAATCAAAACTATTAATGCATTCCACTATATCCTGTCTATACCCTAAAAAAGATACTTTATCTTCCAGATTTAGTTCTTTAACCTTGTTTTCTAATTCGGCTCTAAGCTCTCCATCCCCAACGATAAATAAACGAAGGTTTTCATCTGAAATCAAAGAAA
>ERZ773207.491-NODE-491-length-14727-cov-10.149264_pt1 | contig 14727 bp, 8 predicted proteins | sample MGYA00580997_ERZ773207 | MGnify/ENA primary metagenome ERZ773207 (study PRJEB29015, sample SAMEA2738170) | human oral metagenome | biome: human oral; feature: human-associated habitat; material: saliva | place: China | collected 2239 ... | reverse complement strand
TTATACCTCATTATGACCATTACCATAACATCAAATTTGAGTGGTTTGACGAAGGACTTTATGAGGCACCTAAGGGGTATACTTTAGAAGAGCTATTTGAAACTGTGAAGTATTATGTCGAACATCCAAACGAACGTCCGCATTCAGATAGTGGTTGGGGCAATGCGAGCGACCATGTTCAAAGAAACCACAATAGTCAAGCTGCTAACAATCGAACAGAGAAACCAACAGAGGAGAAACCTCAGACAGAAAAAATTGAGGAGGAAAAACCTCGCGAAGAAAAACCGAAAAATGAGAAAGCAGAATCTCCAAAACCAAAAGAACCAGTGGAATCAGAAGAAGAATCACCATCGGAACCAGAGGAACCTCAGGTTGAAACTGAAAAGGTTGAAGAAAAACTGAGAGAGGCGGAAGAGTTACTTAAAAAGATTCAGGATCCAATTCTTAAGTCCAATGCCAACGAAACTCTCACAGGATTAAAAAATAATCTGTTATTTGGTTCTCAGGACAACAATACTATTATGGCAGAAGCTGAAAAGCTATTAGTCTTGTTAAAGGAGAGTAAGTAACTATACAACTATTATAGAAGATAAAAAGGGAGCAGAATATGAATTCTGTTCTCTTTTTTATGAAATTGTGTAAAAATTCTTGACATATTTTCTAAATAAAGATAAACTATTTACTAGTTAATTAAATGGTTAAACACTAGTTAAGGAGTTATAGTGAAAAAGAGGACGATTTTAGTATTGATGACCAGTGTATTGACTCTGGTATTAGCTGCTTGTGGCCAAAAGGAAAGCCAGTCAGGTAAAGGGATGAAAATTGTGACCAGTTTTTATCCTATCTATGCCATGGTCAAGGAAGTATCTGGTGACTTGAATGATGTTCGAATGATTCAGTCAAGTAGCGGAATTCACTCTTTTGAACCTTCGGCAAATGATATCGCAGCCATCTATGATGCAGATGTCTTTGTTTACCATTCGCATACACTTGAATCTTGGGCAGGAAGTCTGGATCCAAATCTCAAAAAATCCAAAGTTAAGGTTTTAGAGGCTTCAGAAGGAATGACATTGGATCGAGTCCCAGGGCTAGAGGATGTGGAAGCAGGTGATGGAGTTGATGAAAAAACGCTTTATGACCCTCACACTTGGCTAGATCCTGAAAAAGCTGGAGAAGAAGCCCAAATTGTCGCTGATAAACTTTCAGAGGTTGATAGTGAACACAAAGAAACTTATCAAAAAAATGCGCAAGCCTTTATCAAAAAAGCTCAAGAATTGACTAAGAAATTCCAGCCTAAATTTGAAAAAGCGAGTCAGAAAACATTTGTAACACAACATACAGCCTTTTCTTATCTAGCTAAGCGATTTGGACTCAATCAACTTGGAATCGCTGGTATCTCTCCAGAACAAGAACCAAGTCCAAGACAACTAACAGAAATTCAGGAATTTGTAAAAACCTATAAGGTTAAAACGATTTTTACAGAAAGTAATGCTTCTTCGAAAGTAGCTGAAACTCTTGTTAAATCAACAGGTGTGGGGCTTAAAACTCTGAATCCTTTAGAGGCAGACCCACAAAATGACAAGACATATCTAGAAAATCTTGAAGAAAATATGAGTGTTTTAGCAGAAGAATTGAAATGAGGAGATTATGAAAATCAATAAGAAGAAACTTGCTGCTGGTGCAGCTGTCGTCCTTTCTTTAAGTCTTTGTATTTATGCATTGAATCAACATCAGACAGGAGAGAACAAAGATACGAATCGTGTATCTTATGTCGATGGGAAACAAGACACTCCAAAAACAGAGACACAAACACCAGATCAAGTTAGCAAAAAAGAAGATATTCAGGCTGAACAGATTGTTGTGAAAATCACTGCTCAAGGTTATGTGACTTCACACGGTGATCATTTCCATTATTATAATGGGAAAGTTCCTTTTGATGCGATTTTCAGTGAGGAACTTCTGATGAAAGATGCCAATTATCAATTGAAAGACGCTGATATTGTCAACGAAGTCAAAGGTGGTTACATTATCAAGGTGGATGGTAAGTATTATGTTTACCTTAAGGATGTGGCACATGCGGACAACGTTCGTTCGAAGGACGAAATTGAACGCCAAAAACAAGGTCATACTCACGATGCACCAACATCTAATAGTGCAGTGGCGCTTGCTCAATCTCAAGGTCGCTATACTACTGATGATGGCTACATCTTTAATGCATCTGATATTATAGAGGATACTGGTGATGCTTATATTGTCCCTCACGGTGGACATTACCACTACATTCCAAAGAGTTCCTTATCTGCTAGTGAATTGGCTGCAGCACAAGCTTACCTCTCTGGAACTAGAAATCAGCCTAGTGTGACTGACTATCGTCCAAGTACAAATGGGACTGGTCAAACTACCAAGCCTATTCAACAGGCTGAAATACCAAGTAATAAAGTCGAGAGTCTTCAAAGTCTATTACAGCAGCTTTATGCTCTTCCAAGTACTCAACGATATGCTGAATCGGATGGTTTGACTTTTGACCCTGCTAAGATTTCAAGCAGAACACCAAGTGGTGTAGCGATTCCTCATGGAAATCACTATCATTTCATTCCCTATACAAAGCTTTCTGCATTAGAAGAAAAGATTGCGAGAATGATTCCTCTAACTAGTGACAGTGCGAAACCAACACCATTGGAGAATCCAAGCAAACCAGCAGAAAAACCTACTCAGCAAAACCATCATCATGAGCAAGACGGTGACCATGGAAGTCAGGCACCTAAGCATGAAGAACATGAACATGACGCTCATCATGATGAAGACCATGATCATGGTTTTGATGCCAATCGTATCATCAGTGAGGATGATCAAGGCTTTGTCATGTCACACGGTGATCATAATCATTACTTCTTTAAGAAAGATTTGACAGCAGAGCAAATTAAGGCTGCCCAAGATCATCTGAAAAGTAAAACGCCATCAGTACCAAGTTCAGCCCATGATGATCACGATGAAGAAGATCATGATCACCATCACGGTGAAGAACATGGCCATAGTTTTGATGCCAATCGCGTCATCAGTGAGGATGAGCAAGGCTTTGTCATGACTCATGGTGACCACAATCATTACTTCTTTAAGAAGGACTTGACATCTGACCAAATTAAGTTGGCTCAAGATCATTTAAAAGGTAAGACGCCAGTAACACCAAGCCCAGCCCATGATGATCACGATGAAGATAATCATGGGAACCATCGTGATGAGGAGCATAATCATGGTTTTGATGCAGATAGAGTCATCAGTGAAGATGCGGCAGGCTTTGTCATGAGTCACGGTGACCATAATCATTACTTCTATAAGAAAGATTTGACAGCAGAGCAAATTAAGGCAGCTCAAGATCATTTGAGAGGTAAAACGTCAGTAACACCAAGTCCATCTCATGATGATCACGATGAAGAAGATCATGATCACCATCACGGTGAAGAACATAGCCATGGTTTTGATGCCAATCGCGTCATCAGTGAGGATGAGCAAGGTTTTGTCATGAGTCACGGTGACCACAATCATTACTTCTTTAAGAAGGACTTGTCAGCAGAGCAAATTAAGGCAGCGCAAGACCACTTGAAAGGGGCAAATACAGCAACACCAAATCCAGCTCACGATGACGATCACGATGAAGATCATCATGGACACCATCATGATGAAGACCATGATCACGGTTTTGATGCTAATCGTGTCATCAGTGAGGATGAACAAGGCTTTGTCATGAGTCACGGCGACCATAATCATTACTTCTTCAAGAAGGACTTGACAGCGGAGCAAATTAAGGCCGCACAGGATCATCTAAAAACACATCATGATGCAGAACCTGTAAAACCTCTTGCTAAATCAGTAGAGTCTTTCTCAAGAGATGCTAGCGATGAAGAAAAGATTGCTTATATCTCTAAAACTTATGGTGTTCCACTTGAAGCGATTAGAATTTCAAACGGCTTCTTTGTCTTTGGAAATCCAGACCAAGCCTACGATCCAACTCATATCCACCCATATGCTGTTCGTAAGGAACATGTTCGTTTGCCACTCCAAACTGGCAATCCAGAACTTGATTTCCTAAATGAACTTTACACGACTGCTTTGCGAGATGGTGTGTCTCCGTATAGCTTACAGGTAGAAAATGGTAGTTTTGTGATTCCTCATGGCGACCACAATCACTACATCAAGGTTCAAACTAAGGGCTATGAAGTAGCTTTGAAAAACAAGATTCCAGCTCTCCAATCCAACTATCAACCTGGAGCTTTTGATGAAAAAGCAGTCTTGGCAAAAGTAGATCAACTTCTTTCTGAAAGTAGAACGATTTATCAAGATCAACCTATTAAACAAAGACAGATTGAGTTGGCTTTGTGTCAATTTACTGAGAGTATGAAGAAACTTGCAACCAACTCTACTGCGGGTTATCTTGCAAGACTTGACCTATTTGATAAGCAATATATCCATATTGATGAAAGTGTCAAACCAGTCGAAACAAGTGCATTAGACAAGAAGTATCAGGCATTAATTGATAAAATTAATACACTAGATACGGATAGCTATGGACTTCCGAAAAAAGACCTTCTAGTTCGACTCCAAGAAGCTAAGTTGGCTAAAGATGAAGCTGGTTTAGCAGCGGTTGAATCACAACTTCAAGCTCTTCAAGACTTTAATGATCGTACTGGTGATACAACAGTGGAATACATCAAGTACTTCTATGAGCACGTAAATGATAGTCGTTTAAGTGATGAGCTTCGTAATAAAGTTGCTAATTTGACTTTGACTTTATATCAATCACAATCTTTCCGTAAGGCTGTGGACTTGAATAAACTGTTCCCAAGCATTTACCAAACAAAACAAGAAGTAGAAGAGGCTTTGAAAAATCAGCCAGCTACTGCAAAAGTAAATGAAACAGTTTTAGATAAAGAAACAGTTGATAGTCAATCTGCTAAGCAAGCAATTTATGAATTCCTAAAAGAACTCTATCCTGATCTTAAGAAAGAAGAACATGTCAATCATGTTAGCAAAGAGGAAGTTGAAACTATCTTAACCAAAGCAGAGCAATTCTTAGCTCAAGTTAAAGAAGTGGGAATCAGACAATCCTTGGCAGAAGAAGTAGAAAATCTAAAAGTTGCAGCTAGCAAGGCTGATGCAGACTTGGATGAAATCAATGTCCAAGTTAACGATCTATTGAAACGTATTGTAGCTACTCTGCAAAAAGAGAAAGAGACTGCGCAACAAGATCCACAAATAATTAATCTACATAAACAACTCTATGGATATATCAACTCATTACATAAGTATTTAGAAGATAACAATGGTTCAAATGAAGAATTTGATAAAGTTGATAAACTATTCGATCAGCTTGATGATGATGTGAAAAATAATGATAAAGAAGCTTTACTTGAATTAGCGAAAACAATAGTAGCCTTGACTCAAGAAATCAAGTCAAAATCAAGAGCAAGTGAAGAAGCAACTCCAGCAACAAAAGCTGAATCGAATGCTGATAGCACAAGTGCAGAGAATCAACCAATTGCAAGTACAGCAACCGAAGCACCAGTAGCATCTGAATCTAACAGTGATACTGCAAGCGACGAAAGCAAACCAAGCAACACAAGAGATTCTAAGCCTGCTGAATCAACTTCAGAAAAGGAAACAACAGAATCTACAACAAGTACTGGAAATCAAGAAAAACCAGCAGAATAAAAAGAAAGGCGAAGTAGCTGAGCTACCTCGTCTTTTTAGTCTTTATAAGCTACGATACCAATGATGGTATCAACTGCACGTTCCATAGTCTGAAGGCTGACGTATTCAAAACGTCCGTGCATATTTTCACCACCCGCAAAGATATTGGGAGTAGGGATTCCCATAAAGGAAATTTTAGAGCCGTCTGTCCCACCACGGATTGGTTCGATAATGGGTGTGATTCCTAAGTCTTCCATAACGGCTTTAGCAATGGTAATTGGAGTCATATCTTTTTCAATGACTTCTTTCATATTGTAGTACTGGTCTGTCAAGTTTAGGGTGACACGGTCGCTACCAAGTTCTTGATTCATCTTATCAGCGATAGACTGCATAGCTGCTTTACGCGCTTCAAAGGCATCTTTTTCAAAATCACGAATGATGTAGCTTGCACGCGCCTCTTCGACACTACCTGTCACATCCATTAGATGGTAGAAGCCTTGGTAACCTTCTGTTAACTCAGGTCGGTCATTCTCTGGAAGTTGATTATGAAAATCAATTGCTAACTGAAGGGCGTTGACCATTTGCCCTTTTGCTGTACCAGGGTGGACATTACGACCTTGGAAATGCAATTCAGCCCCAGCTGCTGAGAAAGTCTCGTACTGAAGCTCACCTAGTGGCCCACCATCAACAGTGTAGGCAAAATCCACATCAAAATCTTCTGCATCAAATTTATTAGCACCAACACCGATTTCCTCATCTGGACCAAAACCAACACGAATCTCACAGTGTTTGATTTCAGGATGGGCAGTCAGATATTCAATAGCAGTCATAATCTCAGCAATACCTGATTTGTCATCGGCGCCCAACAAGGTCGTGCCATCAGTTGTGATGAGGGTTTGGCCTGGATATTTCTCAAGGCTCTTGAAATCAGCAGGATCGAGTTTAAACCCAGAATCACCCAAGTCGATAGCTCCACCATCGTAATTTTCGATGACTTGTGGCTTCACACCTTCTGCATTAAAATCAGCAGTATCCATATGGGAGATGAAGCCAATTTTGCGAGTGAGCTTTGGATCATTAGCTGGTAAGGTACCAATCGCAAAACCATTTGGAAGGTAGTAGACATTTTGCAGACCGACACGTTTCATTTCGGGAATAAGAACGTTGGTCGCAAAATCTACCTGGCTTTGCGTACTTGGAGTAGTAGTAGAGTGTTCATCAGAACGCGTATTGACCTTAACGTAGGTCAAAAAACGATCTAAAAGGTTCGGATAAGTCATAAAAACTCCTTTAACAATCATAAAATAGAATGCAAACTTCGGAAAATGCCTCATTCTGAAAATTTCACGAATTTTGAAAAAATATAATAATTCAAATTCAATATACTTTTAAATGAAATTTTGGACATTCTAGAATAAAATATATGCATTGATATTTTATGAGATTTTTTTATTCTTTTTTCATTTTACCATAGAATAGTTTGAAAGACAAAGAAGAATCATACTCTTTTTTCTATTATGATAATATATTTAAAATCATATTAGTTGACACTGCGTGAAGATTATTGTACAATAATCTTGCAAATGGCTAGATTGATATAATAATAGGTCTAAAGTATCTTACTTAAGGAGAATAAAATGAACATTCGCTTCGATTTTAAGAAAGTTCAAATTATTGAGCGCCGTTTAGTTACACTGTTAGCTATTCTCTTTTTGTGTGCTCCGATGAGTCTGTTAAATGCTGATTCTACCATAGAACCCCAGACAATTCTTCATAAAATAATTACTCCGATATCAGGACAAGAAGACAAGTATGAGTTGTCCTTGGATATTACTTCCAAGCTTGGAACGGAGACCCAGTCAGAACCCCTAGATGTTGTTTTGGTAGCCGACCTCTCAGGAAGTATGAATAAGAGAGATGTTCCTTCTTCTACTGGCAGAACAATTACAAGATTGGATGCTTTAAAAAATACCCTTAAAGGAACTCGAGATCGTCAGGGCTTAATTGATACCATTTTATCCAATTCAAATAATCGATTGTCCATGGTAGGTTTTGGTGGAAAAATCGATAATAAGTTTGCGGAACAAGCATGGAATTCCTACTACAGAAAATGGGAGTGGGGGTATCGGTATTGGCCGTATGAAGAGAGAACAGCATTTTATGATGGTGTATCCCCATGGGATGATGCGGAAACAATTTTAAATTGGAATAACGATGCTAGTGGTTCAAAGACTGCAGTCAGTAAAATGAGAATTGCTGGTGGTCAATCAATAGGGACTGAATCAGGAATCGGTACAGGAACCAATATTAGCGCGGGTATTCGTATTGCCAATCAATTGATAGATAGTGCAAGACCAAATGCAAAGAAGGTTGTTATTGTTCTATCAGATGGTTTTGCCAATATGTATTACAACGACAGTGGTTATACTGTTTATAACTATAATAATCAAGATGGATCAGAAACGGCGCCTGAATGGTTCTGGAATAATTTAGATGTATCTATCAATAATCTAGCCTATAGTCTTGCTCCAAAACTTGATGGTTTTTATTCCATTAAATTTCGTTATTCAAACAATGTCGACAGTATTACTAGTCTGCAGTATTATATCAGGTACCACAATTCTTCCATTCCTAATGAAATCCTATCCGCAAACAATGAAGACCAATTACGAGACAGTTTCAAAGATATCACTGATAAGATTCTGCCACTGGGGATCCACCACGTGACCATCAAAGATGTTCTTTCTAAGTATGTTCAGTTATTACCGAATGGATCTTCAGATTTTCGTGTCGTTAAAGAGAAAGATGGTAGCAGTGAAACATTAAGCAAAGAGCAAGTAACTTTTGAAACCAAGACAAGCTCAGAAGGATTAGTGGAGGTTACGGCTAATTTTTCTCCTAATTATTCCTTAGAAGATGGGGCTAGATATGTCCTCAAATTTACTGTTACATCAAGCCAAGAAGCCTTAGATGCCATTGCTGGTGATAAGAAGATAGAGGTTGGTGATGCTGAAGGTTCTGATGTCAATAAACTCTATTCCAATAAAGGTGCCAGTGTCACCTATTCCTATGGAATAGGCACCTCCCAAACCAAGACCAAAGAATACTCTGACAACCCAACATTTAAGCCTTCGGATCCATTAACGGTTCCGGTGGAAGTGAAATGGGAAGGTGTTAATGGAAGTAGCACAGTAACAGCTAGTCAACCTAAGGCTTTAGATTTTAAATTAATTCAAAAGAGCAAGAGTGGTGGAACTGACAAGAATGAATACAGGAAAACTAGTGTTGGAGTAAAAGCAGGTGAGCTAAGTGAAACTTCCAATTTTGAAAAAGTAGCTAAGGGTTATCAATATGATCTTACAGCCCCTGATGTTCCAGGTTTTACTAAGGAAGTAAAAAAAGAAGGAACGGACCAATCGCCAACCTTTAAAGTATTCTATCGTCAATTACCTAGTTTGACGTTAAGGAAGATATTAGTCCCTGAAGATACATCGAATAAGAGTTTTAATATTAACATCGAGCTAACTGATAAAGAACGAAATCCTATAAATGGTACTTTTGGTGATATCAAAGTTACTAATGGACGTGCTCAAATACCATTAACACATAATGCCGAAAAATCTCTAAAATATCTCCCGTATGGAACCCATTACAAGGTTAAAGAAGAAGCGGCATCAACGAACGGCTACCACGTTACATATGAGAATCAAGAAGGAGATTTGAATATAGATGAAACCAGCACTGTGACGAATCACAAGCTTCCGAGTTTATCAGTCACTAAGAAAGTAACGGGAGCCTTTGCCAATCTATTAAAATCCTTTCAAATCACCATTAACTTAAAGGATGCTCAAAATAGACCATTGAATGGGTCCTATAGCGCAACAGTAGATAATCAAAGAACAACCCTACAATTCACTAATGGTAAATCGTCTGTTGATCTCAAGAAAGACCACACAATCAAAATTGATGGACTTCCACTCGGTAGCCATTTCACCATTGAAGAAGAAGCTAGCTCTTCTCGAGGTTATCAGGTTTCCTATGAAAACAAAGAGGGAACTCTTGATTCAGATAAGGCTGCAATAGTCACTAACAATAAAAATAGTATACCCGAGACTGGGATTGACTTCCTCAGCAGTACACTCGTGTTAGGAATAATCCTTCCTCTAGGAGGAATCTTCTTTACAATCCTACTCGGATATCTAGTGGTACATAGGAGAAAATAATGCTACTAAAAAAGAAACATAAGAAACCAGTAACACAAGTCAATCGGGATAAGTCTCCACCGACTGTATGGGGAGATATCCTCTATTTAGTCAGTAAGCTTCTGATGGTTGGGTTTGTACTGGCCACCCTTTACTTTTTTGTTTTTGGACTATTGAGATACAATGACGATGGCATGAAGCCAGCCTTAAAAGATGGCGACTTGGTTGTCTACTATAGGTTAGATAAACGCTATTCGATTGGTGATCTGCTTGTATATAGTTATAAGGGCAAGGAAAGAGTGGCCCGTGTCATTGCGACCGAAGGAAGTACGATCGATATAAACGAAAATGGTCTCATCATCAACGGTTCTCCTCAACAAGAGCAGGATATCTACAAAGAAACGCTGCTCTATAAGGAAGGGGCTACCTTCCCAATGAAAGTCCCAGCAGGACAACTCTTTGTCCTCGGAGACAATCGAACAACGGCTGTAGACAGTCGTGCTTTTGGAACCATTCCTATACAGGATACCCATGGCAAGGTGGTAACAGTTCTAAGGCGACGGGGATTTTGATGACAATTTATGAAAAAAGAAATTTAAAAATAAAAGGAATAATCATGAAAAAAACATTTTTGAAAAAATTAGTTACTGCAAGTATCGCAGTTGTGACTGCTCTTTCAGTATTTAGAGGAGTGCCAACATTTGCAGATGATGCTTCTGCAACTGCAAAAGCAGATGGTGAAAACAACGCTAAGGTAGCGATTAATAAAACATTGAATATTGCTCAAGGAATTACAACACCAAATGTAACATTTAAGTTTACTTTCAAACCTAAACAAGGTGAATCATCAAACCAAGCCCCATATCAAATTGCGTCAAGTACAGAGATGAACAAAGGTTATATTCCTGAACGATCAGTTTCCTATACCAAAGATGATAGCGCATCTAATGAACAGATTAAAAAAGATACTGGCGATATCTTTAATGGAGTATCATATGACCATGCAGGTGAATATGTTTATACCGTAGAAGAAACCCCAGATACTTATACAACAATAAAAGATAAGTATAATCAAGAAATTGATGCAATCAGATACGATATTCGTAAATATGATATGCACGTAATTGTTAAAAATAAAAATTCGGCTGGAACATACATCTATTCAGTTTATTTCAAAGAAGTAAAACAGGGTAATTCTGGAAAAGTAGAACCTTCTTCAAGCTCTGAGATTTATAAATATGACTTATTTGAAAATACTTATACTAAAGATGGTGGTAAGATTGATCCAAATGACCCAAATCCAAACAATCCAGACAAGGATAAATTTGAAAAAACTAGAAAATCTCTAACAATTACTAAAATTGTGGACGGGGCATCAGGAGATAGAACTAAAGATTTCAGTTTCCACGTTACAATCACTCTCCCTAAAACCAACAAAACAGCTAAAGAACCTGTAACATCATTAGCAATTACACATGGTACTTCATCTGAAACTAAAGCTGTACCTGAAAATGGTGTTGTTGATTATGATTTCACACTCAAACATAATGAAACATTTACTATTGATAATCTACCTGCAGGTTCCAAATACACTGTAAAAGAAACAGGAGTCCCTGGATATACACCATCAGCAAGTTATTTAGAAAACGGTGAACAAAAAGCTCAAACTGGTCAACTAAATACAGAGTTTTCTGTACTTAATGTTTTAGTAGGCGAAAAAACAAACAATAATACTGTTACTAACAAAATCGAAGATGTTACCCCTACTGGTCTCTTGATTGACAACCTTCCTTTCATCTTGATGATTGGTCTTGGTTTGGCTGGATTTGTTGTTTTGTCTAAAAAACGCAGACAAGCTTAAGCAACTGGTTTGACCTATGAAAATCAAGCGTGAGAAACCAAAAAGGAGTCTGTCTAGACGTCTGGTACTTGCTGTAGATGCGTTGATAAATCATATCTTGCTTCTCTTGGCAGCCTTAGTCTTTCTCTTTGGTTTCTACGCCCTTTGGGATTCCAATCAGGTTTATTCTCAGGCTTCGTCTAGTGAGTATGAGGCCTATAGACCAGTGAGTACCAGTGAGAAAGATGAGCTTGCTAGTTTTTCTGGCTTTCACAAGCTTCAGCAAGTCAACCCAGAAGTACTCGGTTGGATCAATGTCTATGGCACCAATATCGACTATCCCTTAGTCCAAGCCAAGGACAATGAAAAATACCTGAACAAAGATTCCAAGGGAGTATTTGCAGCTACAGGTGCTATCTTTCTAGAGGCTCGAAATGAATCCAAGTTCGAAGACTTTAATACCATCATCTACGGACACCATGTAGAAAATGGGGTTATGTTTGGAGATGTTTCAAAGTTTTCTGATAAGGAATTTTTTGACCAGCATCGCTACGGCAGTATTTACTATAATGGCGTTGAAAAAGGTCTTGAGATCTTTGAGATGCTCGAGGTGGACGCCTATGACTTTAACATCTACGATCCAGGTATCAATGGGGATGATCGACGCCAAGAATATATCGATCACTTACTCTCGGTTGCCATCCACAAGCGAGATATTACACTGGGGCCAAATGACCATATCATCCTCCTCAGTACCTGTTTCCTAGACGTAACAAATGGAAGACATATCGTAGTTGCCAAAATTACGGATACGGTTCCAAAGAACACCTTCCATACGAAAAAATCAAAACCATTCCCTTACAGTGTCTTTGATGATTCGTCGCTCGGACGATTTCTCTCATCGATTCCTTTGTGGATATGGTACATCATCTTATTTATCTTGCTCTTGTTATTGATCTTCTTGCTCATCATCCTCTACTTGATCTTGCGACGAAGAAGAGAAGCAAAAGAAGAAGCAGATAGTATTACTGACTAAACTACTGATAAAAGAGAAAGGGACAGTCTCTCTTGCTCTTTTATTTTCAAGGCTAGAAAGGAGAAAGAAGTAAATATGAAAACATCTACGAGTCGCAAAGTCATAAAGGTCATTCTATCTCTCTTTTTAGCTTTATTCTATCTTTTTACCGGTGACAGGGTCCTTGCGAGCGACTACGATCATTATAATCCCATTGAAAAGGATGCCAGCAGTACGGGCTTTGAAATCTTGCAGCACCTCAACAAGGATGTTTGTGGTTGGATTAGCCTAGATGGGACCAAGGTAGACTATCCCCTCTTGCAGAGTCAGGATAATGTTAAATACCTTGACCGAAATGCCTTTGGTGATTATACTGTGTCGGGGTCTATTTTTCTAGACTATCGTTTTAATCCAAATTTTACTGACTTTAACACCATCATCTACGGTCACTCTATGGCCTCTGGTGCCATGTTTGGGGAAATTCAAAAATTTGCTAACCAAGAGTTTTTTGAAAATCACCGTTATGGCTCTATCTATTATAATGGTCGTGAACGAGGGCTTGAGATTTTTGGGATTTTAGAAGTAGATGCTTATGACACGGAGATTTATCGAACCCTGAGTTCCAATGATGAGGAACATCAGGCATACTATCAGTATCTGTTAAGCAAAGCCAAATACAAGCGAGATGTTTCCTTGACTTCAACGGATAAGATTGTTTTATTAAGCACCTGTTTCCTTAATATTACCAACGGACGACATATCCTCTTAGCTAAAATAACGGATGCACCGGTAAAAGCAGCACAGGATAAGAGTGGGGAAGCAGTAGGAACACGGTATTTCGATCACGGAATTCCCAGCCATTGGATTTACATCTTAGCCTTTCTACTCCTGCTTATCGTCCTCTTGCTTCTTACCCTCATCATCCTAATCATGAGACGAGATAAAAAGACTAAAGAAAAAAAGAAATAGTAGACGTCGGAAGCGTTTACTATTTTTTTCTTTCATGATAAAATAGATAGTGAAAATAATAACATAAGGATGATAACATGAAAAAAGCCATATTAATGATGACCTTTGGATCTCCAGAGGAGATTAGTTTTGAAGGAGTAGCAGAATTCTTTACAAACATTCGTCGTGGAGTTAGACCCCAGGATCACGAGATTCAGACTCTCTATGACAACTATGTCCTTATCGGTGGGACACCCTTGCAGCGGATTACACGTGAGGAGGTTGATTTAGTCAAGGAATGTTTAGGCGAGGAGTACGGTATCTACTTTGCCAACAAATTTTCTCGTCCCTTTATTCCAGACGTGATCAAGCAGATGGAAGCTGATGGTGTTGAAGAATGTATCTGCTTGATTTTGGAACCTCATTATTCTTTTTACTCAGTCATGGGGTATGAAAAGTTTCTGGAAAGCCAACAGATCCGATTTTTAGTCATTAAGGACTGGTATCAACAACAGCCTTTGCTGGACTTCTGGACAGATGAGATTAGCAAAATTTTACGAAACCATGTGGGAAAAGAATCTTTCAAGGTAATCTTTTCAGCACACAGTGTTCCCATTTTTGCCTTGGACTATGGAGATCCATATATCGACCAGATTTTCGATAATAGCAAGCTAATCGCTGAACAACTCGGCCTAACAGCCGACCAGTATACCAATACTTGGCAGAGCGAAAGTGATATTGGAATCCCTTGGATAAAGCCAGATGTCTTAGAGTATTTACGAGAACAAAAGCAACATCCCGAGCATTATATTTTTATCCCGATTAGTTTTATCAGTGAGCACATCGAAGTCTTGTTTGACAACGATGTAGAATGTTATGAGTTGTGTCAAGAATTAGGTGTCACCTATCATCGCCCACCTATGCCCAATACGGATAGCCGTTTAATTGACGCTTTAGTTGCTACTGTAAGAGACAATGAAGACAAAGAATTTAAAGCTTTTCTCCCAGAAGAAGAAACCTTTGATGAGTTAGCTCCT
>ERZ773207.489-NODE-489-length-14736-cov-11.370002_pt1 | contig 14736 bp, 9 predicted proteins | sample MGYA00580997_ERZ773207 | MGnify/ENA primary metagenome ERZ773207 (study PRJEB29015, sample SAMEA2738170) | human oral metagenome | biome: human oral; feature: human-associated habitat; material: saliva | place: China | collected 2239 ... | reverse complement strand
CGGACCACGTTCAGCACGTGCTCCAGCATGAAGCGGTCACCCAGCTCCAGGGCGAAGCGGTCCACCACGGTACGATCCTCCGAAGTGTGCACGCGCGCATCCAGAATGTTCACGCCCGACTCAGAGATAGCGCGAATCAGGTCGCTCAGCAGGCCCTTACGGTCCAGTGCCTCCACCTGAATCTGCACACGGTACGTAGCGGTCGGCGAAGACGCCCACTCGACCGTGGTCACGCGCGGCTCCTCGTCAGCGTTACGCATGTTCGGGCAGTCGCGGCGGTGCACCGAAATGCCGTTGTAGCGGGTCACAATGCCGATAATGTCATCCGGCGGGACCGGGGTGCAGCAGCGCGCAATCTTCGTCAGCACGCCCTCAGCGCCCGGCACAATCACGCCGTTATCGCCAATCGCCTTGCGGGTGGACTTCAGCAGCGTCTCGTCAAAGTCGCTGACCTCAACCTCGGGTGCCGGCTCGTCGCCGCGGTGCACCTCAACCAGGGTGTCGATAACCTGCTTCGGCGCGATCTCGTGCTCACCAATCGCACGGTACAGCGACGCCACATCGTTCTTGTGCAGCAGCTGAGCCACCTGAGTCATAATCTCCGGGCTCATCATCTTCTGCAGCGGCAGCTCGCTGTTGCGCATGCTCTTGGTGAGCATCTCGCGGCCGGCGAGCAGCGCCTCCATGCGGCGTTCCTTCGCGAAGTACTGGCGGATCTTCGTGCGAGCGCGCGAGGAGCGAACGAACTTCAGCCAGTCCTCGCTGGGTCCGGCGTCTTCGTTCTTCGTGGTCATGATTTCGACGGTGGCGCCGGTGGGCAGGACCGTGTGCAGCGGTACCAGGCGGCCGTTGACCTTCGCGCCGACGGTGCGGTCGCCGACCTCACTGTGGATGGCGTAGGCGAAGTCCACGGGGGTGGAACCGTTGGGCAGGGCGATTGCCTCACCATTGGGGGTGAGTACAACGATTTCGTCGGTGTCGAGGGTGTCGGCGAGCGACTCGTAGAACTTCTCCGACTCCGGGTTGGAGTTCGAAATCTCCGCAATGGACTGCAGGATGCCGACGTTCATCATCGCCGAGGTCTGGGTGCCCGGCTCCTTCGGGTCCTTCGCAGGCGCGCCGCCACGAGCCGCGACCTTCTCGCCGCGCGACGCCGCCTTGTAGCGCCAGTGCGCCGCCACACCGTACTCGGCCTCTTCGTGCATCTTATAGGTGCGGATCTGAATCTCAAGCGGCAGGTTACCCGGACCGTACACGGTCAGGTGCAGCGACTGGTAGTTGTTGTTCTTCGGGTTCTTAATATAGTCCTTGAAACGACCAGTCATCGACGGCCACAGGGACAGCACGTGGCCGAGCACGGTGTAGCACTCCGCCTCTTCCTCAACCATGATGCGCACGGCGAGGATGTCGTTAATCTCGTCGAAGCTGCGGCCCTTCGTCTTCATCTTCTGATGAATCGAGTAGTAGTGCTTGGGGCGGCCCGTCACGGTCGCCTCGATACCGACCTGTGCCAGGCGCTCCTTAATCTTGGTGCGCGCCTCGTTCAGGAACTTTTCGAGCGCGGGGGTGCGTTCGCCGACCATGCGCACCATCTCGGCGTAAATTTCCGGGCTCATGGCGGCGAAGGACAGGTCCTCCAGCTCCCACTTGATCGTGTTCAGGCCCAGGCGGTGCGCGAGCGGCGCGTAAATCTTCAGGGTCTCTTCTGCCTTCTTCGCGGCAGAAGCCTGCGGCACAAAACGCCAGGTGCGGGCGTTGTGCAGGCGGTCGGCAAGCTTAATGAGCAGCACGCGGATGTCCTTGCTCATGGACAGCACGAGCTTACGGATCGTCTCAATGGAGGCGTTCTCACCGTAGGTCATCTTGTCCAGCTTGGTCACGCCGTCGACCAGGTAGGCGACCTCCTCACCGAACTCTTCGGTGAGCTGCTCCATCGTGTAGTCGGTGTCTTCCACCGTGTCGTGCAGCAGGCCGGCGGCGAGCACGGGGCCGGTCGCGCCCATCTCCGCAAGAATCGCGGTCACAGCGACCGGGTGGGTGATGTACGGGTCGCCACTCTTACGTTTCTGACCCTCGTGGCAGCGGTTCGCCACCTCGTAGGCGCGCTGCAACACCTGGATGTCTTCGTCCGGGTGGTAGCGGCGCACGGCACGTACGACCGGCGCAATCATCGGGGAGAAACGGATGGTGCCGCCGTGCGAGTCGGAGGCTTCCATCTTGCTGCTGCGGCTACCGAAGACCAGGCGGTTCGGCACACGTCCGCCAGCAGCCATGACGCGGTGCGAGCCGCGCTTCCTCTTCGCATCAGACGAATCAGTTTCAGGCAGAGGAATCGGGCCAGCGGGCCGAACCGCGGGCTTCTCGGCGGTCCCTGCAGGGTTCTCAGCGTTGGTGTTCACGGCAGGTTCTGCACTCATTCCGGGCTCCTTTGGACGTAACAGCGATGACCTGAGCCCCCGAATCTGCTCGTCGTTGAAAGGCGTGGATGCGGGCGCGCAGTATCTTCTACCTTTATCCTACCCAGCACGCGGATATGAGCCAAAATATGCACGTAAACTATGCCGCACTGTGACACATTAGACCTGTGAAATATTAGGCCGGCAGGAACAAACCAGCGGGCACAAACCAGCGGGCACGCTAAAGGGGAGCGACACCTTTCGGTATCGACTCCCCTATCGTTAGCAACGCCAGTAGTGCTGGCGGAACGCTGGCTAACCGTTCAGGTTCACGCGGTGAATCTCAATGGTTGCACGTGCCGGCTTCTTAGCGGGCTTCTCGGTCGCCTTCTCGTCCTCTGCGGAATCCTCAGACTTCGCGGACTCCTCAGCCTTAGCAGCCTCGGCGGGCTCCTCCGAAGAGTCACCTTCAGCCTCATCAGCATCCTCAGCGTCCTTGAAGTTGCCGCTCTCCACCTTCGCGGTGTGCTCACGAATCTGAGGCTCACCCAAACGCAGCGAAGCATACAGCGGCGCAGACACGAACAGCGTGCCGAACATGCCCACCAGAATACCCACGAACAGCGACAGGGACAGGTCCTGCAAAGTACCCGCACCCAGGATGAACGCGCCAATGAACAGAATCGCGCCCACCGGCAGAACACCCACAATAGCGGTGTTAATCGAACGGACCAGGGTCTGGTTTACCGCCAGGTTAATCTGCTCGGCAAAGGTCGTGTCGCGGCGTTCCAGCACATCCTCGGTGTTCTCACGGATCTTATCGAACACCACCACCGAGTCGTACAGCGAGTAGCTCAGAATCGTCAAGAAACCAATAATTGCACTCGGAGTAATCTCGAAGCCGAACGCGGCGTACAGGCCAACCGTCACCACCACGGTGAAGAACAGACCCGCAATAGACGCCAGCGACATCTTCCAGGTACGGAAGTAGAACGCCATACCAATCAGCGCAAGCACCACAAACGCGACCAGACCCCAGAACGCCTGACGGGTCACATCCGCACCCCAGGTCGGGCCCACAAACGAAGAGGTCACGTCATTCTCAGAGACGCCGTAACCCTCCTGCAGAGCCGCCTTCACCTGCAGAGTCTCATCATCGCTGAGCTTGCTCATCTGGGCACGAATCGTACCCGGCGCAATATTGGTCACGCGAACATCCGAAGCATCCTTCGCCTTCTCGTGAATAATGCGCTCACCCGTAGCAGTATCAACGTGCGCGGTCTTCGAGACCACGAACTCCGAACCGCCACGGAAATCAATACCCAGGTTGAAGCCGCCACCAACAGCCGGAATCAGAACCGAAACCGCCATCAGCACAGTAGCCAGCAGCAGCCACAGGCGGCGCTTACCCACGAAGGGGTACGAGCGGGCACCCGAATGCAGGTCATTACCGAAGCGGGCAAAAGCATTAGGTTTCACATCGGTAGCCATGCTTAGCTCTCCTTCTTCTCATCAGAAGCAGACTCGTCAGCCTCAGCGGCGGCACGCTCTGCACGGCGACGCTCAGCAATGCTCAGCTGCTTCTCCTCCGGGCTGCGGAGGCGACCGGCACCACGGTACAGCGGCGTAGCGCCCAGCGACTCAGGCGACAGGCCCGAGTGGCGGTGACCCTCACCGAAGTAGCGGGTATTCGCCAGCAGGGTCAGCATCGGGTGGGTGAACAGGTACACGACCACAAGGTCAGCAATCGCAGTCAAACCAAGGGTGAACGCGAAGCCCTTCACCGAACCAACCGACACCACGTACAGCACCACAGCAGCCAGCAGGTTCACAGCCTTCGACGCCAAGATAGTGCGGGATGCACGCTGCCAACCGTGGTTCACCGCCGACGGGATCGTGCGGCCCGCACGAATCTCATCACGGATACGCTCAAAGTAGACGATGAACGAGTCAGCCGTAGCACCAATCGCCACAATCAGACCCGCCACACCGGCCAGGGACAAGCGGTAGTTCAACGCCCAACCCAGCAGCGCAATCGCCTCATACGAAATGATGCCCGCAACAATCAGCGACGCAATCGTCACAAAGCCCAGCAGACGGTACTGGAACAGCGAGTACACAAACACCAGCAGCAGACCAATCAGACCGGTCAGCAGACCCACACGCAGCTGCTCCGAACCCAGAGTCGCAGAAATCTGCTGCTCCGACTGGATCGTGAAGCTAATCGGCAGGGCACCGTACTTGAGCTGATCGGCGAGAGCCTTCGCTTCCTGCTCGGTGAAGTTACCCGTAATCTGCGGCTTACCATCAGAAATCACAGCCTGCGACACCGGGGAGGACAGCACCTTGCCGTCCAGCAGAATCGCGAAGCGGGCACGCGGATCATTTGCGTTCTTCGCACGAATCGCGTTCAGGCGAGAAGTAATGTTCTGGAACTTCTCACGAGCCTCATCGTTGAACTGAATGTTCACAGCCCAACGGCCCGTCGTCACGCCCTGACCGCTCGTCTCCTGCGAGTGGCTTGCGGTAGAAATATCGCTACCGCTCAGCTCCACAGGACCCAGAATGTACTTCTCCCGACCGTCAGTGGAGCACGCCACCATCGGCTTAGTCGGGTCCGCACTATCGGCGTCCTCATTACGTGCCGCGGTGCAGTCCTTCGCCTCGTACTGTTTGTACAGGTCCGCAGTAATCCAGTTGCGGTCCGAACCATTAGTCGGTTCCGCGGAGGGCTTGGGCAGCTTATCGTCCGCAGTGCGGGCATCCTCAGCCACCGCAGTACCGGCACCAGAAAGCAGCACCGGGCGGAACGTCATATTTGCAGACGCCTGAATCAGCTGACGAGTCTCAGCGCTAATCGTTCCGGGAACCGAAACAACCACGTTATTACCCGAGCCGAAGGAGGTGGTAACCTCCGCCTCTGAAACGCCGGCACCATCAACGCGCTGACGAATAATCTCAACCGCCTGGTTCAACTGCTCCTGGGTGACGTTCCCATCCGAAGAGCCATTGACCTTCGGAGAAAGAATCATCTGAGTACCACCCGAAAGGTCCAGGGCGAGCTTCGGTGCCCAAGAACCTCCCGAGTAGGTGCTGCCGAAAATACCGGCAGCCATAACAACCATGAGCAGGACCATCGAGAGGAGCGCCCCTCGCGCGGCTGCAAGCGGTGAACGCTTAGCCATAATGTTCCTTCTTCGTGTGAATAGTATTGAGTGTTCTACAGATTCCGTAACGCGAAAACCCGACGCCGCTCATGGGCGCCGGGCTCATACGCTCTGAATTACTTAGCAGTATCAGAAGAGGTATCGGAAGCGGGAGCTTCGGATGCGGTAGCCTCGTACACGTCCTCGGTCAGGGGCGCTGCGGGGGCTTCATCCTCAACAAGGTTCAGGATCGCGTTCATGGACGCAGTAATCACAACGCCCTCAGCAATCTGAAGCTGCAGCTTGTTGTTCTCAAGGTCAGTGCTGACAACGGTGCCATAGACGCCGGAAGCAGTCATCACCTGATCACCAGGGACGAGCGCACGTCGCATTGCCTGCAGCTCCTCCATCTGCTTACGCTGACGCTTCTGCGCAGAGAACATCATCCATGCCAGCAGCGCCATCATGGCAATCATAATCAGGAGGTTAAAATCCATGGTCTCACTTTCACATCCGCACCCGTGCCGCTCACCGCGAGGGTTGAGCGTACCAGAAGGTGTGGAATCGTAGATACAGTACGTATCCATCCTACGCGAGAGCTTGAGCTTTAGTGACCCGAACCAGCATTTTTGTGAGGTTAACCTGAGTTTTGGACTCTCTCGGCGTAATTTTATGTCGCTAATAAAGCCCGGCAGTGCCCGATAGAGCCTGCTGAGCCCGACAGCGCCTACAGAGAAGCCCGCGGGAGGTTGCTACCTCCCACGGGCTATTTCTGTGTCATCACCTGCTGTGTTATCAGCTGGTGCGGGTCTAGAGTTGAATCGGGTCTAAAGTTGAATTTCAGGCGCTTCCAAGCCGAGGTGCTCCCACGCTGCGGGCAGAGCCACACGACCGCGCGGGGTGCGACCAATCAGACCCTCACGCACCAGGTACGGCTCGGCAACCGTCTCCACGGTCTCCGTCTCTTCACCCACCGCAATGGCGAGGGTAGACAGACCCACCGGGCCGCCGCCGAACTTGTGAATCAGCGCCTCCAGCACGGCGCGGTCCAGGCGGTCCAGGCCGCGCGAATCCACCTCGTACATGTCCAGCGCGGTTGCGGCATCACCCGCGTTGATGCGGTCCACGCCGTTCACCAGCGCCCAGTCACGCACACGGCGTAGCAGGCGGTTCGCAATACGCGGCGTGCCGCGGGAACGACCGGCAATCTCGGTGAAACCCTCGGAGGTAATCTGCATGTCCATCAGGCCCGCGCTACGGCGAAGCACCAGCTCCAGCTCCTCCACCGAGTAGAACTCCAGGTGGCCGGTAAATCCGAAACGGTCACGCAGAGGACCGGGCAGCAGACCCGCACGGGTCGTCGCACCCACCAGGGTGAACTGCGGCAGCTCCAACGGAATGGAGGTCGCACCCGCACCCTTACCGACCACAATGTCCACACGGAAATCTTCCATCGCCATGTAGAGCATTTCCTCAGCCGGGCGGCTCATACGGTGAATCTCATCCAGGAACAATACCTCACCGGGAGTCAGCGAAGACAGAATCGCCGCCAAATCACCCGAATGCTGAATCGCCGGGCCGGAGGTGATGCGCAGCGGCGCCTCCATCTCTGCCGCAATAATCATTGCGAGAGTGGTCTTGCCCAGACCGGGAGGGCCCGACAGCAGCACATGGTCGGCGCTACGGCCACGCATCTTCGAAGCCTCCAGCACCAGGGACAGCTGCTGACGCACACGGCGCTGACCCACAAAGTCATCCAGGGACTTAGGGCGCAGTGCCGCCTCAATCATCTTCTCTTCAGGCTCTTCTTCCATCGCCACGAGGCGCTGGGCAGGAGCTGAAGACGCCTGAGTGCCGGGCACCTGACCGGGAAAATACCCGCCGGAAACCAGGGACGCCGCGGGCTGCGGCTCATAGGGATTCTGGCTCATAGAATTCTTCTTTCACAAAAGTTTGAGTGGGATACAACGAACAGGGCGCGCCGATTAGTGGCGGCCCACCGTGTTCTGAGTACCCAAGGAGGCGAGCACACCGCGCAGAGCCACACCAACCGGCTCAGTCTCTGCGGCAGGGTTGTGCTGCACATAAGCGTCAATAGCGGCGGAAGCGTCCTTCTCGCTCCAGCCCAGGGAGGTGAGAGCATCAAGCACCTGCGGCTTCCAGACAATGCCCTGGCTCAGCGGTAGCTCATCGGTCTGACCATCGCTCAGAATCAGCTTGCCTGCAAGCTCCAGCACAATACGGCGGGCACCCTTCGGGCCAATACCGGGAACCTTCGTGAACGCCTTATCGTCACCGGTCGCCACGGCGCGCTCCACCTCAGCTGCAGTGTGAACACTCAACACCGCCAGCGCAATGCGCGGACCAATGCCGGAAACCGAAAGCATCATATCGAACACTTCACGCTCGGCAGGCTCCGAAAAACCGTAGAGAGTCATCGACTCTTCACGCACAATCATGGTGGTCAGCACGGTAGCTTCCTCACCGGTGCGCAGCTTGGAGAGAGTACGCGCAGTAGCGTACACGAGCATGCCGAAACCGTTCACATTAATCACCGCATGATCAAGGCCCACCTGAGCCACACGACCGGTCAGGGATGCAATCATTTCTCTCCACCTTTCAACACCGCGCCCACGGATTGAGGCTCGCGGCAGTGTGAGGACACCGGGAACTCCGGCACCCACAGAACGCACTCCCCCAGTTCGACGGGGAGACACTACAAGTATATTAGAATATTTCTTCTGAAATCAAGCATATATTCGAACTTCTTAGCGAATACATGCGAATTAGCAGGAGGGGCGCCAGAGCCCACGAAGACACACAGGCACCTCTAGCGGCGAGCGCGCGCCTCCGCCTCCATCCAGGCACGCTGCGCCGGAGTCAACGACCCGCCGCGAGGCGCCTGTGCCGGGCGTGACCCCTGGTGAGTCTGCGTCTGCGCCGCCATGTTAATACCCGAACCGATGCCGCCACCACGCCAGCCGTGACAGATTGCAATCGCCAGGGCGTCGGCAGCATCGGCGGGCTTCGGCATGGAATCCAGCCCCAGAATGCGGGTCACCATGCGACCCACCGACGCCTTATCGGCGCGGCCGCTACCGGTCACCGCCGCCTTCACCTCCGAAGGGGTATGGAAGAACACCGGCACACCGCGCATCGCCGCAGCAGAAATCACCGCACCCGAAGCATGCGCCGTACCAATCACCGTGTTCACCTGCTCCTGCGCGAAGATACGCTCAATCGCCAGGGCATCCGGCTTGTAGGTGTCCAGCCAGTGGGAGGCGGCGTTGAAAATCCAGAGAATACGCTGGTCCAGGGACTCCGCCGGGATCGTGCCGGCAACACCCACGTTCACGAAGTGCGCCTTACGGTCCGCAGTCATATCGAGCATGGAGAAGCCGCAGCGGGTCAGACCGGGGTCAACACCCATGATGCGGGTGGCACCCGGCACACGCTCCACGGCGGTGGCGGCGTGGTTTTCACGCATGCTATCGCGTGCGGCAGGTTGAGCGGCTGCCATCATCTCCCCTTTTCGACAAACTCCCTAGAGAATCTCTAGATTCTAGCCCTTCAGAATCCTAGCACCCGGCACTGAGGCACGCCACGAGATTAGTCACCACGAGAACGGTCGCTACGCGTGAACGTCCCCAAGACGCTAAGAAGCCACTCCCCCAACCAGCCACCCTACGGCGGCTCGGTTAAAGGAGCGGCTTCTTCAAGCATCAGATATCAGAATCCGAGCGATTACTCAGCTTCCAGCTCTGCCATAACCTCAGCAGAAACATTAGCGTTCGAGTAGACGTTCTGAACGTCGTCGAGCTCTTCAATAGCGTCTGCCAGCTTCATGAACTTCTTAGCACCCTCAGCGTCCAGGTCAACCTGCATGGTCGGGCGGAAGACCGGGTCGTCGTTGTTGTACTCCAGGCCAGCCTCGTCCAGTGCCTTACGAATCTCGGGCAGGTCGGTCGCTGCGGAAACAACGGTGAACACGTCGCCCTCGTCCAGAACCTCTTCGGCACCTGCATCCAGAACAGCCATCAGAACGTCATCCTCGGTCAGACCGTCAGTCTTGGTGACCTCAGCAACGCCCTTACGCTCGAACAGGAACGCAACCGAACCCTGGTCAGCCATAGTGCCGCCGTTACGGGTCACAGCCAGGCGAACCTCAGACGCCGCACGGTTACGGTTATCGGTCAGACACTCAATGTACAGAGCGGTACCCTGCGGGCCGCGTGCTTCGTACATGATTTCGGTGTAGTCAATGGTCTCACCGGTCAGGCCAGCGCCACGCTTGATTGCGCGGTCAATGTTGTCGTTAGGAACGGAGTTCTTCTTCGCCTTGGACACAGCCAGGTCAAGAGCGGGGTTACCAGCAATATCAGCGCCGCCCATACGTGCCGCAACTTCAATTGCCTTAATGAACTTCGCGAAAGCCTTCGCGCGCTTAGCGTCGATAGCGGCCTTCTTGTGCTTAGTAGTCGCCCATTTAGAGTGACCGGACATTCGTATCTCCCTTAGTCAAAACCTCTGTGCGGACACGGCGAAACGTCCCACGCACCGTACTGTACTCACATAACTATACCGTAGCGGAGGCGCACACCACCTCAGAAAGTGCACGCCACCACCCGGAATAGGATGCTAGCGGGGGCGGGACGCAGCCGAAGCGCGTGCCTTCTCCACCAGCGAGTCGTCAATCGTGTTCGGCGTGAACTCGCCAAACTTACGCTTAGCCGCCTGCTCAATCAGGTAGTCCGAAATCTTCGGGTTCTTCGGCAGCAGCGAACCGTGCAGGTAGGTGCCAATCACGTTGTGCACGCGCGCACCCTCATGCGAGTCAGTCACGTTGTTGCCCTCGCCCTTGGTGACGGTAGCCAGCGGGGTGCATCCGGCGCCCAGGTAAGTCAGACCCGAGTGGTTCTCAAAACCAATCACGGTGCCGAACTCCTCAGACTCCTCAACAATGTTGCCGATCAGGCGGTTATCGCCGCCGACCGTGTGCGCATCAAAAATTCCGATGCCCTTCAGCACCTCACCCTCACGGGTGCGGAATTCCTTGCCAAACAGCTGGTACAGGCCACAAATGACGAGCATCGGCACGCCGTCCTCAGCCAGCGAGCGCAGCGTGTCACCGTTAGCGTGCAGGTCGTCCTGAATCACGGACTGACCGGAATCCTGGCCGCCGCCACCCAGAATAATGTCAACATCCTCCGGGAAGGGCTGACCGGGGTTGTGGTCCAGAATCTGCACGTCAAAGCCGTGTGCCTGCGCGCGACGAGCCAACGCCAGGGTGTTGCCCCAGTCGCCGTAAATGTTCATGTCGAGCGGGTACAGCTGCAGAATACGCAGAGTCTTACCGTTATTGGGGCCGGAGGCGGGGGTGCCCTCAAAAGTGTGAGTTGCCGTCATTAGGAGACCCTCTCAACGTCAGTAATCTTTGCGAGCTCTTCACGCAGAGCCAGCATTGCGGTGTAGGTGCAGAAAATACGCATGGGCGCGTTACCGCTGGAGGCAATGAAGCCCTTGAGCGCATCGGCGAGGTTCTCGTTGACCTCGTCAACCTTCACGCCGTCATGCTCCAGGCGCAACGCCATATCCCAGGCGCGCACACCCGAAACCATCTGCACGCCGGTCTTCTTCAAGCTGTCGAAGTCAACATCCCACAGCCAGGACACGTCACGACCGTCAGCGTACTGGTCGTTAATCGTGATCATGGTGGCGTAGTCGTCAGCGTTCGCGCTCGCCAGGGACAGGCGGAAACCGCTCGGGTTCTTCACGAGCAGCAGCTGCAGCGGGCGGCCGTTCACGTTCAGGGTCTCACCGCGACCGAAGGCGGGGGTAATCTTCGCCAGCTCTGCGATGAGCTTATCTTCGTTGAGCTTATCGCCCATGACGGCGCGGGTCAGCGCCATAGCGCCAGCCGCGTTGAAGATGTTGTAAATGCCGTAGAGGTTAATCTCGCCGACTCGCTCCACACCCGCCAGGTCGAAGGTTGCGGAGGTGCCGGAGAATGCGGTCAGGGTGACGTCTGCATCGGGCAGGGTTGCCTTCGCGACGGTACCGCCGCGCATCTCATCATCCGAGGGGAAGTACGAGCGCAGGGACTCATCCAGGCCGTAGTACTTGACGGTCACGCCCGGCAGCACGTTCTCAGCGAGGGAGCGGATGCGCGGATCCTCACGGTTAAGCACCACGGTACCGGTCGTTGCGGAGGCGACGGTCGCCAGCATGCGGCGGGTCGTGTCAATCTCACCGAAGCGGTCCAGCTGGTCACGCAGAACGTTCAACAGCAGAGCGTAATCGGGCTTGACGGCCTTGACGAAGTGCACGGCGTGCGCCTCGTCCAGCTCAAGCACAGCAATATCAGCGTCAAGCTTGCCGCCGAGAGTCATCTCGCCCAGCAGTGCCGCGGCAACACCGCGCACAAAGTTCGAACCGGTGCGGTTAGTGAAAACCTTCAGACCCTGAGCTTCAAGCAGCTGCACAGCCATCTTCGTGGTGGTGGTCTTACCGTTCGTGCCGGAGACAACAACCACACCGTAGGGCAGCTTCGCGAGCTCTTCAGCGACGAAGTCGGGGTGCAATTTTTCCATGACAAGGCCGGGGAAGGCGGAGCCGCCGCCGCGAAGCTTAGTCGCGGCGCGTACGCCCTGGCCGAGAAGACGAATGAGGGGTTTGGACATGCTTACCATTTTAGTACACGCACGCCAACGGCTGAATGGTCCGCTGGGACTCGTTCGCTACAGCCGGAAGGGGCGGGGTGCGGGGTTTTGGAATGGTGGCTCCGGCTAAAGCGGGGTGCGGGGTAGCTAGAACAGCGAACCCTGCACCCTCACCCGCGTGAACTCCTGCGCAGGCTCCACCAGCACATTCCGCCACGCGGCAGTATTCACCAGGAACGCCGCGTCAGCATCGCCGGTGTGCGCGCTCAAAAACTGGCCCGCCGCACCCGTGCAGAAGAAACCAGCCGTCCCGCTCTCGGTACCAGAGTCACACGGTGCCAGCGGTTCAGGAGACTGCGCACGCAACGCCGCATACGGGCGGTTCATGGCGAGCGACGGAATCCACGGCTCATCCAGGGCGGTGAGCGGCACCTCCGGCTCGGTGCGCGCCAGTTCGGCGAGCGCTTCGCGGGCGCGGGCGACCGCCTCCTGATGGGCAGAGCGAAGCTGCGCGCCGGGCAGCGGGTTCGTCCAGGCACGGTACTTGCTCGCCACCTGCTTGACCTGCGGAATCTTCGCGAGGGCGGTCACGGCATCTTCGGCGCGGCGAATGGTAAGCCCGTCGGGTGCGAGCGCAATGTAGGTGGCGGTGGCGACCGCCTGCTCGTCCAGGCGGCGCGGGGTCGAATGCAGGGAGCTGGTGCCGACCTTGTGCGTGCCGTCCGGGAACGTCGCGATGTAGAGGCGGTGCTCCAGCATGGCGTAGGCGCGCATGGATTCGGTGAGCGTTCCGGGGTACAGGTGCGCGCTGTGCAGGGCGGTGAATTCGTCGCGGGCGGTACAGCGCGGGCACTGCTGGCCACGCTGGATGCGGGTGCCCTCGGGACAGGGTACGCGGCGGATTCCGGCGGAGGTAACCCCGGGTTCGGGGGCGGCATCACCGCTTACGCCGGTGGTGTAGCCGGCGCAGTAGCGGTAGAGTTCCCCCTCGCTATCGCGCGGAATACGCAACCCCAGGTAGGCGCCGGGGGTCAGCGGAATCTGGATGCGCACCCCGCTCGGAACGCCAAGCTGCTCGGGCACGCTTTCCTGAATAGGAGCACTCTCCCCCGCCGCTTGAGATGCCCGGTGATGAGCTCCTTCAGCGGCCCCGCCAATGGCTCCACCGGGCACGACCGGTTCCACCTCAATGAGCGGGCGGCGATTGGACCAGCGGATCCGCCTCCAGATGAGCAGCCGCGGCGCACCCGCAGAGTCACCGGCGGCACCGGCATCATTACCGGCGGCGGGCACAGTAGCTACAGTAGGCGCGGCAGTGAACTCGTCGAAAGCAGTCTCAAGCAGGTTGGGGTAGTCCATAGCATTCCACTCTAGCGGGTCTGGCGCATCTAGGGCTGGCGGTTCTAACGGCTTCGGCTGGTTCACGGCTCTGGCGGGTTCGTTGTGCGCCCCCAAATATTTGGCACACCCCAGACACTCCGCGCATTCCCGCCGCACATCCTCGGGGCACGTCCGCGGGGCGCAAAAGAGGCCAGCAGCCTTCACTCTGATCCGCACCCCTCGCAGTGTTGCCGCACATTCACGCACGGCGGGGTGGGTTCTCAGTTGAGGCGCTGACCTCTGTGGTTGATGCAGGGTGCTTCCCCTGCCAAGCCCGAAAGCGATCGGTGACCGCTATTTTTCGGTGAGCTGTGCGGTGTTCATGGAAGCTGGAAGCTTCCCCGCAGCGTCGCTGCAGTTAAAACTTTGCCATATCCAAGGGGCATAACATCATTCAAATACGCGTCGACCGCCTAATCTACGTATTTATGAAGCAAGTTTTTTCTGCACTGGTTGGCAAATTGAAGTAGTGGGTGCAGATTTTCAAACTCACCAAGCCTGCCAACCGGGTCGCCGGGCTATCTAGACTGGGTTATCTAGACCGGGATATACAATCCGGGATATACAGTCCGGGCTGTCTAGCTGAGGCGAGCAAACCCCTCCGCAATAGCCACACGCATATCGTCCAGCGTGCGTGACATGGTCTTGGTGTGAGCGATAATCGGCAGGAAATTCGTATCCCCACTCCAGCGCGGCAGAATGTGCTGATGCAGGTGATCAGCAATGCCCGCGCCTCCCACCTTGCCCTGGTTCATGCCAATGTTGAAGCCATCATTATGCGACACCTCACGCAGAACCTTCATGGCGAGCTGGGTCAGCTGCGCAATCTCAATAGTTTCCGCCTCGGTCGCATCATCGTAGAACGGAATGTGACGGTACGGGCAGACCAGCAGGTGACCGGGGTTGTACGGGTAGAGGTTGAGAATCACGAAGGCATGCTCGCCACGGTACACAATCAGCGACTCCTCGTCACTGCGGCTGGGCGCAGTGCAGAAGGGGCAGGTCTTCTCGGTGTAGTCCTTCTGGCCACCGCTCACGTAGGCGGTGCGGTGCGGGGTCCACAGGCGCTGGAACTGGTCCGGTGCGCCGGGCAGCTCGAAGGAATCCTGCACCGAGGCTGCGGTGCCGTGCTCGGGGGTCGTGTTCTCGCTCATA
>ERZ773207.480-NODE-480-length-14796-cov-15.933451_pt1 | contig 14796 bp, 6 predicted proteins | sample MGYA00580997_ERZ773207 | MGnify/ENA primary metagenome ERZ773207 (study PRJEB29015, sample SAMEA2738170) | human oral metagenome | biome: human oral; feature: human-associated habitat; material: saliva | place: China | collected 2239 ... | reverse complement strand
CTCTTCGGTGTAATCGTAAGGATAGCAGGCGGGCCAAGTGGACCGCTCCGCCGAGCCTAAGACGGGACTTCCTTTGGTGCGATAGTCTGAGGGCTCTTGAGGTATGCAAGAGAGCCATCTGCATGGAGAGGTGCACTAAGGACTATCACCTCTTCCCCCACCCGATTAGAGGTGCACTGAGATAGTTGGTAGCTAATCCTTGCATAGTCCTCATAGAGGTTAAGTATAAACTCATTGTTGTCATACGAAACTATCCAAGGCTTATTGATCGTACGAAGTGCATCCCTTAGCTCCACGTGATCCCGCTCCTGAAAGTAGTTCATATATAAAGAAGAGCCCTTCTTATAGTATGGCGGATCTAAATAAATGAAGATATCTTCTGCTTCTTCATTGAGCCTCTTTATGAATTCTACTCCGTCAAGATTGGAGATATGAATGTCATCGGATCTTCGAGCGATACATTCGATTCGATCGATCAGAGCTTCCCGATTAAATCGTACATCCAGCTTGTACTTCCCTACTTGAGCATGTCCACCAATTGGCCCTCCCTTGATGATCCCCGATACATTCGTCCGATTCAAGAAGAAGGTCGATTTTCCAAGCTCTAAGAGGTCTACTGTATCCTTGTGCTCTTGCACCTCGTGGAAGTATTTCCACTGAGCCATATCAATGCCTACATGACTGAGCCAGTCGCAAAAGGCATCGGGTTCGTGAAGGATGCTGTGCCAGAAGGCATATATAGACCGATCCAGATCATTTAGATGAATCGAATCAACAGCATTCTCCAAGAGAAGCCTCAAGGCCAAACCACCACCACCAGCATAAGGCTCCGCATAGCTAAAGTGCTGGAGCCTATTTTCTTTGATAAGTGACGAGATAAACGGATGGATACAACTTTTCCCTCCAGGATATCTTAGCGGGGATATATGCCTCATTTTATTGCTTCCCATGAGAGCAGGATAGGATAGCTCCCACTAAAACTGACATTGCTATAGTTTGCTTGTAGTTACGCGCAGATTCATCATAAGTATGAGCAGCGGCTTGTAATAAGCTTAGTAGCTTGGTATGGTTATGCGATGCCTTGGGGTCTTCTTCCGACAAGTTATGAGATAAAAATGTCTTTTCCTCACCACTCAACAACCTCCTCGCATCCTCAAAAAACCGCTCTAAATACTTCCCTAAATCATTCATTCCTATATCTTTCAGAGCCGTCTCACATAATAGCCTTAATGCCATTCGTGTCACCACATGCGCATTTACAGTGACACCCTTCCTCTGAGACTTATTCTTTTCGCTCTTCTTTATACTTTTTGAGATGAGTAGATCTAACTCTTCAATCTCCTTATATAAGTTGTTAACAGAGCCCGATCTTAGGCATAAGACCTTCCCAAACAATGGAGTTTCATCCTCTTCTACTCTTCTTGTTCTCTTTTTGGGGACTGTTTTCTCTTCTCTCGCTCCCTCTTCGATGGGTGCAGGCTCTACTGGCACATATTTCTCCGTGTACACTCTTGGCTGATCCTTCTTACTTGAGCATAGCGCTTGACTACTTTCGCTGAGCGAGCTCAGAAGATTTCCAAGGGCAGCTCGCTTTCGGGTGGAGATGTCTCCCTCCTCAATCAACTTAAAAATATCTCTAAGAATACCTACTAGCTCGTCCTTCGTATAAGCACTCTTGATAGAATCACCTTCGACAGATATGCCTAAGCTTTCCAAGCGACTTTTCGTGAAGACTTCCTCTTCGACAAAACGCTGATTGAGCATTTGACTACTCTCAATAGCGCCATCTGTGAGAGAGTTGATTAGAAGGAGAATACTTGGACTTTCCTCCATGTACTTCATTCTAAATAGCCCTTGTTGGATGGGCTTCCAGCTACCTGAGTCAGCATGCTTCCTCATGATTAATTTCAGTGCAGTAGCTTCGGTGCAAACATCGCAGTATAGTTTCTTATCAACGTCAAAACCCTCAAGTTTTCTCCTTGCACTGCTGGGAAGCAACTTGAGATATTTTTCGTTATGCTTGATCATAGCAAGAATAACTCGACGATTGCCATCATATACGATCGGATGCCCGTCCTTCATCACGACTATGGGCAAATCACTAGAATCATACATCTCCCCCATAGACTTAAGTAAAGACAAGAGCTTCCAACTTTTGTCTGCATCTTCTATCGCTCTGCGAATAATTCTATCATTCTCTTTCACGCTTTTGTGATCGGGGAGTGGATCTCTGGGATTTTCTGACCAGAGGATTAACCTGGAGATGGAGAGCTCTTTAACCTTTTGCTTGTCTGATTCCATAAGGGGAGGTAATTGAAGCGCTTAGATGAAGTATTTATTTCGAACAAAGATACTTCAATTCTCTTTGTCACATTCGTTAAGGGGCAGCCTCTCTATACATTACCTATGATCATCTGCATTCGTATGGAGAATAATAGCGCTGTGGAGTAGTAGCTCTTGGATAGAGCATTGAAGCGTGGGTGCTCATTAGGGGAAATAATGGGGAAGCTCTTCAAAATAAACCGTAAAGGGGAGGGCGAAAAGTTGGAATAGAGCTGAGAAATAGCTTAGCCCTCGGCTGTCGGCTTATGCGCCTTCGCTCGGCGGCGTGTGCGGTATCGGCCGTCGGCGTATGGGACGACGAGCGACGGCGCGATTTTTCTTCGGAGGGATCGTAGTTTTCTTGCGAAGAGTTATGTACTTTTGATATGGAAGAACGGGAGTTATTTCGCTCACAAACGCCTTACACCATAAAGCATTAAGCCCCACCTCCTCAGCTGGGAAGTGGGGCATTCGACAGGCAAAGCACCTCGACGCAGAGCATTTCGCCCCGCCTTCATCAGGACATTACCTTCTAAAACACAGCGTATGGCAAAGTACATCATGAGAGAGCTGCCGAAGGCCTTCGGGCGTGGGAAGCGGCTTCATACCCCTCGCATCCTCATCGAGGGCACGACAAACCTTCGGGATCTGGCAGAGCAAATCGCGCGTGGCACGACCTTCGCCGCCGCCGAAGTCGAAGGAATGGTCGGCCTACTTATCGACGCCATGAGCGACAGTATCGCTGCTGGCTACGCAGTCCGCATCGAAGGGCTCGGCTCCTTCCGCGCCAAGCTCGGCTATCGCAAGGACGTCACGCCCGAGATAGAAGCCGAAGGGCACCGCAACGCCGTGAGCCTTCGCGTCGCTGGGATAGCCTTCCGCCCCGACAAATCCTTCCTTCATGCCACGGGAGAAGCCTGCCGCCTGAGCCGACAGAAGCGCCAAGTCTACGCAAGCCCCCACACAGGGCAGAGCGAACGACTTACCGCAGCGCAAGCCTTCCTGCGCGAGCACGGCGTCCTCCGCGTCAAGGAATACAAGCAACTCGTCTCGCTCTCCCACACAGCAGCCTCTGCTGAGCTGCGCTCCTTCGCCGAAGCGGGCCTGCTTGTGCGTCATGGCACGCGGGCCCAACTTGTCTACACGCTTCCTCCCAGCAAGGATTGAGCGGGGAAGTCCTCGCTACTCCGCCGTCGTGATGGAGCGGAGGGTGACGGTGGGAAGGGCTGTCGTCGTGCGGGCAGGGGCATTCTGACGGCGCGTAGCACGCAGACGGTAGCGACGACCAGGGAGGATGTCGAGGAAGTTATCCGAGAGCTGCCAGCCCGTCTCCCCAAGGTCGATGTAAGCGTCCTTCAGGAGCGTCTTGCTCTGGATATCGATGAAGAGCGTACCGGCACGTCGGGTCGTCTTGAGCGTGAAGTCCCCCGCCTTCGTGCGAGGTAGGTGCAGCTCCTTGGTGCGGGCAGCGTAGTCGGTAAGCTCGGTGATGAGCGCCTTCGTCCGTGCATCACGCAGCTCGTAGTGTACGAAGGCTCCCTTGCGCTCGGCATCATTTACGAAGAGCTTCTCCATCGGAAGCGCGACCTCGAGGCGACCCACTTCGCGCGCTGGGAGCGTCTCGGGGGCGAAGGTATGACGTCTCAGAAGGCGACCCGAGAAGTCACGCACCTCAGCGGTGAGGCTTACCTGACGCTGGCGAGGTAGTGGGTCGTAGGTGAGTAGCATCTTGCCCCGTGCGGTGTCGGGGACGAGGATGATGGGCGCAAAGGCACGCTTCGCCTCGTACTGCAAGCCCTTCCACTCGCCATAGTAGTCGATGCTCGACCAGGAGACAGCGGGCCAAGCGTCATTGAGCTGCCAGTAAAGGCTACCCATACAGAAGGGCGCTGCGGCACGCTGGGCACGGATGCCGAGGGCGATACCACGCCCCTGCATCACCTGCGAGAGGTAGACGAAGTCCGCGAAGTCACGGGGCTCGGGATAGTCCTGACGGATGTAGTGGAGGATGACATCATTGCCGATACTGCTCTTCTGATGCGCCTTCATCACGTCGCTCTCGAGGTCATAGTCCGTCTCAGGGCGGGCAAAGCGACTGATGCTCGGGAGCATGGGGAAGGACTCCACACCAAATTCGCTCATGAAGCGGGGCATGCGCTCACGCAGGATCTCGAAGGGCTGACGGCCGTACCATACGCCCCAGTAGTGGCTTTCGCCGAGACCCATCTCCTGTGGGCGACCCCAGTTCACCGTGTCGGGGCTACTCTCGATATAGGGACGCAGGGGGTCTTCCTCACGCAGCGTCTCGGGGATGAGCCCCGCGAAGAGGGCTTCGTAGTCGTGCCAGAACTTCTCATACACCTCCTTCGGATAGCGCTTCGCCCAGCCCCAGTACTTCAGCGCTTCGCGGATCTCATTGTTGCCACACCACGTCGCCACCGAGGGGTGCTGACGCAGACGGCGGATGTTGTACACCAGCTCACTGTGGACATTCTTCAGGAAGGCACTATCACCAGGATAGGCGGTGCAGGCGAACATGAAGTCCTGCCAGATGAGGATACCACGTGCATCGGCTTCGTCGTAGAAGGCATCTTCCTCGTACGTCCCCCCACCCCAGACGCGGAGCATGTTGAAGTGCGAGCCAGCGACGTCGTCGAAGAGCTGCTTGCGATCGGCCTCCGTGCGGGTCGGGAGAAGCAAGGTGCCGGGGATATAGTTCGCGCCCTTAGCGAAGAAGGGCTGACCATTGACACGGAAGAAGAAGCTCTGCCCGTCCTTATCCTTCTCACGCACCAGCTCGACCGTTCGCAGCCCGACGGAGCACTGCGTCGCGTCAAGCACACGGCCACGCTCACCTTCGAGGAGCTCAAAGCGGGCCTTATAGCGGTAGGGCTTGCCTAAGCCATTGGGCCACCACAGCTGGGGATTAGCCAGAGCGTGCAAGCCCCCACGCTCAGTCGGGGTGATGAAGTCGGCAAGAGGTGCTGTACGCTCGAAGACCTGTCGCCCCGTAGCGTCATAGAGGCGGTAGCTGAGGTGCGTCGCTTCGCTCCCACGGACGGCACCCTCGGGGAGGCGCACCTCGATGGGCAGGCTTCGCTCGGGGTGATAGGTCACGACGGGGCGCTCAGCGAAGAAGGTCGCCCCACGCAGGAGCACTCGCACAGGGCGCCAGATACCGATGGTGATCATGCGCTCGCCCCAGTCCCAGCCGTAGTGATAGGGTGCCTTGCGGGTGAAGACCGAGAGGTGCTTCTCCGCATGGTCGTTGTCCGCGGGGTAGTTGATGCCCGCGGCTTCGTAGAGCGGGAGGGCAGCGGTGAGAGGCGAACGGAAGCGCACCTCCAGGCGGTTCGATGCCTTCACATAGGGGCGGATATCGACTTCGTGCGCTACGAACATATTCTCTGCCTCGAGGATCTTCTGCCCATTGAGGTAGACCGAAGCGTAGGTATCCAGCCCCTCGAAGAGGAGGTGAATCGACGGACGCTGGAGCTGCTCTGCGGTGAGGGCGAAGGTGCAGGCATAGTCCCAGTCACGCTCACCGACCCACTGGATAGAGTCCTCAGCGAGGCGGTAATAGGGATCGGGGAGCTTGCCCAGGCGGATGAGATCCTGCTGCACGACACCTGGCACCGTCGCAGGATGGGTCTCGGAACTACCGTGCTCGCTGAAGGTCCAGCCACGGCTAAGGGTCAGCGTATCGGAGGGGAGGGCAAGGGCAGCAGTCTGAGACATCATCAAGGTAAGGAGGAGAAGGGCGCAGCTATAGAGCGCACGGTGTAGCGATCGGTTCATATATGTGGGGCACTTTGTGGGGCAAAGGAATAGTAAGAAGTGAGTGTACCTCCGACAAAGGTAGTCTATACAAAGAAATCAGGCGACAACGGGGCGGGTGCCCCTGTTGTCGCCTGATCGGATCCTTAATGAGTGGAGATGCGGGGGTTCGAACCCCGGTCCAAACATGGAACTAATCTGCTTTCTACATGTTTATCCTCACTTTAGATTTTCGTGCACCGCCCGCGGCTGAGGCTACCATAGGCAGTGCCTTATCCCTCTAAATACACTCCCAAGCCAAGGGCAAGCATTGGGCCAGTCTCCGATTTTCCGGCACCACTATGATCAAGTCGCCTCGGTGAGAACGGCTACCTGAGTGATGTCTCGTCACAACAGTCTGTCGTCGTGATGAAGCGTCGAACCTACTCTATTCGGTTACGCAGCGAGAGCGTAGTTATTTTCGCCAGTTGAATTTTTGCTCTGTGAGATTAGAGTGCTCACAAGCCTTGCACTACATGCTTACAGACCACTTCTTCATGCTGTCAAAGCCAGGTCATCCCCGTAAGGTCTGTACTGCAAAGATAGTGAAAAGGTACTGCATCACGATATCAGGGCAGGGCTTCCTCCAGTGCCGTGCAATGGTCTCGCATTGGGGTATGCCTTCCTGAAGGTATCGGCAATATCAAAGACATTGGCGTTGAGTCCTATAATTTGCTCTGGATCTAATAACCGATTTGGGTTAAATTCTTCCGATAAAAACAACGGTTGCTTATTCACATAAGCAACCGTTGTCTATCAGTAGATAATAGTGTGTCTAAAATGCTATTTCATATACTCAATATCAACTTTTCTATCGTGCATATGAAGTACGCATTTTTCGACTTCATCATCTTTCAAGATGATAGTCAGTCCATAGTTTTGCCCTTCAAAATCAATCCAACCAAATGGAGACATTGCCTGAACGGTATATCCTCGCAAGATAATTCTATCCTGCACTCTGCTAACAATCCGCATAGGCTTGGGACTCATCTGCACATTATTTTGCCAGAGAGGATGAGATCCGTCAAGATTGTAAATGGTAACAATGTAGCCATCTCCTCCTTGAATGTTGTATCCTTCACATCCATTCGTATTTGGTTCAACCTTGACAGCGCGCCTTGCTCCACCATGTGGTCCAGCAACATGAATTCCGTTTTGATATCTGATGTGATCCGAAGATTCAAACACAAAACTTAATGTCATCTTAAAGCAATTCTTTCAACTGCACGCGACCTTGATGGAGAATACCCAAAAGTCTCTCCATAAAATCATCAAGTTCAGGGGTACGATCGACAAAGATTTCTGTGCTCAACCAGATAGTGTCTTCATCAGCAAAGAATGCCTTAAGACACTTCCTAGATTTGGTCAGCTCATTACAAGCGCCTAATGCACGTTGCTTTTTGGAAGGATCGTTCAGCTGGTAAACCGCTGGCATTAGGATTTGGAGATAAAGTTCATCATCAGAATTATCGGAAATGATGAAGTGACCTCCTTGATGCATGAAAGAAATACCAAACGGTTGTACTTCGAAGCGATAGCCGTTGTTTCTCAGCCACTCTTGGAAAATTTCCATAAAAGTATTACCTGCCTCCCCAGTTCCTCTCGGCTTTTAACTGTTTAGATATTAGAAGCGTGGAACTGACTATATCCACGTCTAAGTCGGAGGTCGTAGGAAAAACCTTATCCAGAGAATGGAGATAGCAGTCCCACGCCTACGCGTGAGAACCACTATGCCGTCTCTCTGGATTAAGTCTTGAATTTCCTACGTTCCCGACTTCGAGATGAGCATAACGCTTCTTATTTTATGTCTTGTGCCTCCGAAGAAACACCCTGCAAAGATACTACTTTTTCAAAATCAGAAGTTTCTAAAACAGTTTTATCAGGGCAACCGCATCAAAATCCGAGTACTTGCTTGAATTAGTCTTTTCTCCTACAGCTTCTTGCACAATGCTTAGAAAGTGGTCATTGACCCAAGCTAAGAGGATGTAACTACTTTATCCTTGTCCTCGAGGACTAGTCCCGCACATCTTCTTTCCATCGATAGCAATGGGCAAGCCCGATAAATCTTTTATAATCTGAGAGATGTACACCTGTAAGCAAGCGGCAATCTCATCGGGATGAACAGCTTGTATGACTCGCTCAAAGGTGTCTTCGCTGGGACCGCCATTGGGCAACTCAAGTAGAGGCTTGAACTCTTCACCTCGGTAGCGACATAGCTGATACATATCGCTATAATCCTCTCCTCCGCAGAGATAAGTGATGAGGGCGACCATGAGGATGTCACTAAGTTTGTGCTTGCAACGCCCAACAACACGTGGGTCGTGGACGGAAGTGAAATAAAGTGCTATTCCCATTGGTGGTGAGTGTGATATTTAACAGGACAAAGCTATGGACAATTTTGATGCGATTGCCCTGGCGTACGAATAGTGGAGGGTGGTAGCAACCAGTAGTGGTCCGCGAGCAAACCAGTACTGGTCACGAAGCGAAGCAGTAGTGGTCACTATATGCAACCACTACTGGTCGGAGCACGAACCACTACTGGTCACTCTCCCCCCTTCGTAGAGCATAAAGAAAGCCCCCACAAGCTCACTTATGCGAGCTCGTGGGGGGCTTAGCTATTCGGCTGGGGGAATTACTTCTTCAGCGGCAGGACGCTCGTCACGATACCGGCTGCCGTGTGCGCACTGTAGTCAGGTGCGTAGCACGAGACGATGCGGGCGACGGTGCCAGCGAAGCGGCCTGCACGTGCCACATACTGGTCGTAGCTGAGGAGGTACGTACCGCGGTTGAGGTGGTCGATGTAGAAGTTCGTCTCCGTGTCCTTCGGCTCGACGTAGTAGCCCGTGCCTTCGCCCCACTCATAGCCGGGCTTCTGGATGATAGGCTCCGTGAAGCCTGGGCGGGGGTCGATGACTTGGACAAAGTCGAGGGACTGCTCGAGGCGGATCGTGAGACGCGTGCGGAGGCGGTCACCGACACGCAGCTCCTGCCCTTCGGCGAGCGGTAGGAGTTCGTCGCCCTTGCTCCCACGACGCAGGAGGAAGGTCTCACGCGTGATCTGGATTTGCTTGCCACGTGCCTCTACCTCTGCCGTGGGCAGGGTGTAGGTCGCCGTAGCACTCCCCCAGAGGACGGCAGGCTGCGACTGCGAGAGCGTCAGGACGGTGTCGGGGTGGACGGTGCTCGTGAAGGGCATCTTCACCTGCAGGCGGTCGCCCTCGAGGCGGATGGCTTCGCCCCCTACGACAGGCAGATCGATGCGTGCCTGTGCGTCCTTATCCAGCTCATGAGCGATAGGATCGCCGAGCGTGAGGCCGTAGACGGCTTCGGCCGTCGGGAGGTCACGCCCCCATGAGTTGGTGCGCTTCTGAGCGACGATCCAGCGCTTGATACCGCTGATACGCTCGATATCCATGATGGCGGGGTCGGAGAAGAGCTCCAGCGTCTCGACGGCAGCGGGCAGTGCACGGCTGATCCACGAATAGCTCCCTGACTGCAGGCGGGCGAAGAAGAGGCCCGTCTCATCCTCGACGAGGTAGTCACGGATGCTCTCGACAAGCTCCATGGCGAGCTTCTTCTCCCCTGCACGGAGGAAGATCAGCGCTGCACGAGGCTTGTCGTCCAGCGGCATATCACGGAGATTCGTGCGTAGCTCGCGGAGGAAGTAGCTCTCTGCCTTCTTGGCTTCTTCGGAGGCATCACGCAGGCCGCGCGTCTTCGCCAGAGCCGCGAGGTAGAGGTAGTCGACGTCGGTGTAGACGTAGGCGCTCTTCCCTGCACGCTTAGCCTTGACGAGCTCAGCGTGATCGCGTACGGCCTGCTTGTCCAGTGCCTTCATCCCTCGGCGGATCATCTCCTCGAGGCGCAGACGCAGGGCGGACTCCAGATCGGAGTAAGCGGCCATACGGAGCAGCGTACGCAGGACGTACTCGGTGGTATAGAGGCTACCCTTCATACCAGGGTACCACGCCCACAGGCCGTCGGAGGTCTGTAGGTCGCCGAGACGCTTGAGGAGCTGATCGCTCGTGGTCGTATGATCAGGACTGAGGAGGAAGCGAGCCAGCTCACGCTCTTGCTCAGCTTCCTGCTTCAGGCGACGCGCCCAAGGGCTCTTCGAGAGCAGGCTGTCACGTCCGACGAGGGCGCCATAGCTGGTACCCTTCTGCGTGGACTCGGGAGCATTCAGCACGCCCTCTGCCCACTTATGCAGGGGCTCATAGCCGACGAGGAGGCGGGCTACCGACTGCCCGAAGAGGGCCGTAGCAGCAGCGAAGGCGGAGGCCTCCTTATTATAGGTCATCACGGGGAGTGCCGTGAGTGCCAGACGCGAAGCGTTGGGCTGAAGGGTGACGGTGAAGAGACCTGACTCAGGCATCTTCCCTGTCGAGGGGAAGAGCGGAGCCAGCGAGATACGCTGCGTCCCCTCGGAGTGCGTGGAGAAGGCGATCGTCTCGGTGATGGTCTCACGGTCGGAGAGGACGGGCAGGATGTGCTGCTCGCCGTCGGAGGAATGGTTACCACGGGCGATGACACGCACGCCGACGGAGTCCAGACCACGATAGCCCTCCAGCGGGAGGCTGAGGGTCGTAGCTGACGAAGCGGCGATGTCGAAGGTCTGTTGTTGGGTCGAGCGCACCGCACCACTTGCGGGATCGAAGAGCTCGAGGGTCAGCGTACCACGCTGTGCCTCGGGACTCTCATTGCGCACCTCGGTGACGAGGGTCGCGGCATCGCCCTCACGGACGAAGCGTGGGAGCGTGGGGCGGATGCTGAATTCGCGAGATGTCTCTACCGTGCGGCGCTCGACATGATGATCCAGCGTACGGCTGTGGGCGTTGAGGACGAGGCGCCAGCGAGAGAGCTGCTCAGGGGCATCAAAGCTCCAGCTGACCTGTCCCTTGCTATCGGTCTTTAGCTCGGGGAGGAAGAACGTCGTCTCGGAGAAGTCCTTGCGGAGCTTCACTGCGGGGGCGCTCTCCTCTTCCTTTTTTGCACGGGTACGAGAAGAGCCCATATCGGAGGGAGCAGAGACGATCTTATATTCTGCAACGGATCTTGCACCATATAGCATAGGGCTACCGACCGCGAGCATCGTCTCTACATTGTCCTCTTCCTCATCATCATCTTCTTCGGCAGTAGCCGACTTCTTGATGAAGGGTGAGCGGAATTCCCCACGAGGCTTATCACCCAGCCAAGCAGTCCACCACGCTCCATCTGGATAGCGCCCTCCACTCTGCTTATAGGTAGAGGCGTAGTAACTACCGAGGAGGTGCGAATGTACAGTCTCCTTCAGACGCAGCGTAGGGCGCCATGGCTCCAGTGTACCGAAGGCTTCGAGGGCGGCATCGTACATCCAGACGGCCACCGCCACACCTTCAGCAGGATGCCCCTTATCGTCACGGAGCGTGAAGCTCCACGTCTCCTTATCGCCTGCCTTCAGTCGGTCACGGAAGCTATCCCACGTGATCTGCAGCTCCTTCTTGGGTTGTGTGCGCTGAAGCGTCACCTCTTCGCGGAGGAAGCGGCCGTCACGCACGGTGTAGAACTGGACATCGATCTCTTCAGGCTCGGTGGGCTCCTTGGAGATATCTATCGGGAGCGTACACAGCGCACCAGCCTTCGGACGAAGGACGCCCGAGGCAATGGGGCCACGCTGACTATATACACTATAGTAGATGTAGGCATCGGGGAGGCTCGTCGCATAGTAGACGACGGGCTTCTGCCCTGCGCCATACTTCCCGTCGCCTGCGGAGAGGAGCAGGGGCGCACGCAGGTCGCTGACCTTGCTATCACGCGTATCGAAGAGGTAAAGAGCCATCTGCCCGACATAGGAGAGCGAGTCGCGGTACTTGACGGTATAGTCCAGCTCGTAGCGTCCCGAGGGAAGGGAAGCTAAGCGAGGAGCGAGCTCGATGACGCTATCAGTAGGCGTCGTCCCCTCCAGATGCACCTTCCCGCCTCTCGTGAAGCGGTAATGAACGGTCGGAAGCTCGGAGCGAAGTGTATGGAGCTCGTTCGTGAAGCGAAGCGTCGTGCTCGCACTCTTACGGTCAATAAGCTGGGGCAGATCCACACTCACCGCACCCACAGGCTGACCGATGGGTATATTCAGGATCTCCTGATGGCTCTCACCAGCGCCGTCCGTCGAGGTGACAGTCAGCGTATAGCTGTACCACGGAGCGAAGTAATCCCCCTTACGCTGCGTGAGCTTCTGGGGATCCTCGGGAAGAGGCACCGTGAAGGAATAGCGCCCCGAGGCATCTGTGACGACCTCCGACGTGATATCCTCGATCTCGCTGCGGTCGCTATAGTCGACGCTCAGCTCTCTGAAGCTCCAGAGGGAGACGGAGCGGCGGAGCGTGTAGCTCACACGAGCATCCGCTACGGGGCTACCACTGAGCGTACGCACCGAGCCCGTGATGGGGAGCGTGCCACCATACTGATAGGGAGGCTGGGGCATGTCGACGGTGAGCTCTGTCCCCTCGCGCTTATACTCGAAGACAGCGAACTCACAGCTGAACTCAGGCGAGAGCTCTTGATCTCGCTCCGATGCCGTACGAGCGCGGATACGATAGTCACCCGTGAGACCATCCTTCGGCAGGGTGATGCTGGTCGAGAAGCGCCCGAAGGCATCCGTCTGGACCTTGAGCTCCTGCACCTTTTCATACGATGCATTGATGACCTCGAGCGTGAGGGCCTTCGAAGCTGCTACACGAGCATCCTCTGCGTGCATACGCACCTCGGAGTACACCCCATAGATATGAGCCGTCTGTCCAGGGCGATAGGCGGGGCGATCGGTGGTCACATAGCCTTGGTAGGCATAGAGACGTAAGGGGTCAGCAGGGCCATCAGACCTACTCCGACCTCGGGAGTGGTAGGAGTAAGCGATGAGCGGATCCTTCCCCGACGCCATGAAGTAGCGCCACTCCCCATCCTTGAGACGGTAGTAGCCGAGGGCATCAGTCTTCACATCCCCCTTATGCTCGAAGTCTCCCCTGAAAGAGGTCTGGTGATAGGTGTGGAAGGACTGATCCGCTACGGGCGCACCGGTGCGAGCATTCAGCCACTGATGAGATCCGACATCCCCCGCTTCATGAGCGAGATAGACGTACTCCGTACGCATCAGACTACTCTCCGCATCCAAGTCCTTGGACGAAGCCTCCGGAGAGTAGCCGAACTTGGTCAAGAGGATATAGTTCCCAGCTGTAGGGAGATCCAGGCTAAAGGGCTCAGCTCCCCTGCCTTCGCCTAAGTCATCGAGCTGGAAGGTCACCTCCTTCGTCGCTATGGGCTTGTCTTGGCTACCAGGCTTCCAGTCCTCACGCGTATCGGGGCGGATAATCGTAGGGACCTTGTAGAGCTGCACCGTGGCCTTCGTCACGAGATAGGGTGCCTCCAGATGGACGCCTACTCTGTCGAGGTAGCTACGGTCAGCCCTCTGTAGGATCTCGGGGCGACGGCATCGCTTAGCCTCTTCCCCAAGCTGCTTGCGCATCTCTGGAGTAAGCCCCGTCACACGCTGGATGACCGACTCGAGGAAGCGGGCACGGCGCAGACGCTGGTAGGGATAGATCCCGAGGAGCGAGCTGAGCCCCGTACTGACCTCCTGATGGGTCGCATACTTCTTGAGATAATCCTCAAGTGCCTCGATGCGCTGGGTCTCTGTCATCTTATCCTTGTCGAGGTGGATCTGATGTCTGTCAATGAGTGCACGATAGTAGACGCTCTTGCTCGCCTCGGCGGCAGGGCGGAGCGTCTTCAGCACCTCACGATGCAGGGCTTCAAGGGCATCATCTTCGGGGAAGTTGTTGAGTAGCTCCGTGCCGAACGTAGGCTCTCCGATCGTCCCTTCATCAATAGAGAAGGCGGCGGAGTAAGGCTTCAGCGAAGCCGACAGCGCTGCGGGATCGCTGATGAGCTCACGGATACGGGTCGTGTAGAAGGTATTGTAGTCCTGCTGGCTCCAGCTCTCGGGATTCACAGGATCGACATGCTTCGCCACGATCTCCTCGGAGCGGTAGCGGTATCGATCTTGGCGCTTGAAGTAATAGCGCAGGGTGAAGAGCTTGAGGGCCAGGCGGTCCGTCGCCGTCAGCCAAGGCAGGCTCTTCAGCTCATGAAGGGTCTGGTAAGCATTGATCTGCGCCTCGGGATCTCGATCTACCGTGCGTAGCCAGAGCTCCGAGTAGCCCTGGAGGAGGATATTGAGGTCGTGCTTCTTCATGCCGTAGTCGATGAGTTCGCGGGTGAGCGGGATATTAATACGATTACGATCATTCTGTCGGCTCGTATTGGGCTTGAGGATGCGCTGAATCTGCTGCACCCGTTGGATCTGGGGGGTAGCCTTAGCGCTCTGCTTCTTCTGCCCATAGCTGGGTAACGAGAGCGAGAGAGCCACAAGGAGGGCGTATCTGATCTTCATAAGAGGGAGGGGTATGTGGTGGGGATCAGGTGATTGACTTATACAGCAAAGATAGCAAGCTCTTCACAATACTGTATCTCACGGGAGAGAACCTATTGATTTCCCCGTGCGAAGCCGCGCTTTTCTGGTGACCGCGCGGGTAAATGAGCTGTGCTTCCACAGGCCGTAGTGAGCGCCTCTCGGGGAGAGGCAAGTGACGCCCAGCTCCCCGATATGCCTCTCCGAAGCGACACGCA
>ERZ773207.476-NODE-476-length-14853-cov-12.341060_pt1 | contig 14853 bp, 17 predicted proteins | sample MGYA00580997_ERZ773207 | MGnify/ENA primary metagenome ERZ773207 (study PRJEB29015, sample SAMEA2738170) | human oral metagenome | biome: human oral; feature: human-associated habitat; material: saliva | place: China | collected 2239 ... | reverse complement strand
GGTGGGTGTGGGCGACTGAGGTGAGGGAGCGGGTGTGGGTGTGGTTATTGGTGGGGTGGGTGCGGATTGAGCGGTGGGGGGTGGGGCTGGGGTGTTGAGAGAGCGTCCGATGGTGAAGCCGATGGCACCCAGGAGGAGGGCGGTGATGGTGACGAGGGTGATGGCGATGATGGTTGGTGTGTCGTTGCGCGAGGGGGTGATCATGGAGGTTCCTTGCTTGTTGATTAGTGTGCTAGTGGGCTGGTTTGTTAGTGGGTTAGTATCGTTTGATGAGGGCGACGGTGTCCCAGATGGGTTCTTCGTTGATGCCTTTTTCGGGGCTGTCGGCGCTGATCATGGTGCCTCCTCCGGCGTAGATGGCGACGTGGTAGTAGTTGTCTGGGTTTCCCCAGAAGAGGAGGTCGCCGGGTTGGGCTTGGGCGAGGCTGTCGATGGTGGTGCCTCCTTGGGCTTGGTCGTGTGCGACGCGGGGTAGTTCGATGCCGATTTGGGCGTAGGCGGCTTGGGTGAGGCCTGAGCAGTCGTAGTGGGGGCCGGTGCCGCCTAGGACGTATTGGTGGGTGTCGTCGGCGGCGATTTGTCGGGCAAATTCGATGGCGGGGGCTTTGTCGCCGGTGGTGGGGATGTTGGTGGTGTTGAGGGAGCCGTCTGGGTTGGTGTAGTTGGGGACGAAGGAGTTGATGTTGGCGACGTAGTTTTGGGTTTCGTCGAAGGGTGGGATACCGCCGTGTTTTTGGACGGCGCCTAGGCCGGCGTTGTAGGCGGCCAGGGCGAGGGAGACGAGGTCGCCGCTGACGTCTCCGGATGCGAGGAGGGGTTTGAGGTTGTTGACGTTGTCGCACATGTACAGGCCTTGGGAGTAGATGGCGTCGTGGGGGTTGTTGACGTCGGCGATGCCGTCGCCGTCGCCGTCTTTGCCCATGGAGGCCCATGTGGAGTCAATGAATTGGCTGATGCCTTTGGCTGCTGCGGTGGATTCTGCGTGGGTTTGCCAGCCGGATTCTTGTTGGATTTGTGCGGCGATGAGTGGGGGTGTGATTTCTGGGCAGAGGCTTCCGGCGCGTTGGACGTCGTCGACGTAGGTGGAGGGGACGGCGCTGGTGTTGAGGGTGGCGGCGTTGGCTGCGGGGCCTGTGTTGTCGAAGAAGAGGAAGAGTAAGGCAGCGGCGGCGATGAGGAATGAGGCGATGATGAGGATGCCGACGGTGATCCATCGTTTGATGCGCATGAGAAAGTCCCTCCAGAGCGTTCGGGAGGGTGATGGGGTGGCCGCTTATGGCGGTTAGTGTAGTCGATGGGGCAGGGGAGAGGCGGGGGAGGGGCAGTGTTGTGTGCTCAAAGGTCGAAGGGGTATCAGGCGTGACAACATGGGCACAACAGGTGTTGGTATCGCGTAGCGTAACCACAAAAATCACTCTACGGGCTTTTGAGGGCTTTTCAGGCGCCGGGTGAGGGTTGGTTGCATGGGTGCCTGAAAGGCCGCGAGAAGGCCATCTGAGGGCCGTTGTGGGGGTGCGGAGCGCGGGGGCGAGCGTGCGCGCGATGTGGTTGGTGTAGCGTAGTACAACCGATCACGAGCATGGATCAGGGATGCATGCCTGGTGAGCGTGGGCGCAAAGAAGCGACATGACGCCGAAAAAGAGAGTTTTTGTAGCGTAGTACAACCGTTGGTGTAGCGTACTACCCCCCTTGGTGTAGCGTAGTCCCCCCATTTTGTAGCGTAGTACCTCCTACGGTGGTGGCCGCGAAGGGGAGGAAGAAGCCTTCACGCGGATGTGTTCTCGGACACATTTGCGCGAGTGAGGTTCGAGAGGGCCTGCAAGGGCCCGAAAACCTCGCGCGTATTTGTAATATTATTTGTTTATTATTTGGTGCAACACCGCCGACACCGACTTTTCCCTGTCAGCAGTAAGGCAAAACACGCATAGCAAACAACCCCCTTGGTGTAGCGTACTACAACCGTTGGTGTAGCGTACTACAACCGTTGGTGTAGCGTAGTACCTGGTTTATCCACAGGTTATGCACAGGTTATACACAGTTGTATCCACAATTGCTGATGCGAGTGCCTTAATTTTATGAGAACTTGAAAGTTTAAAGTAATGCGCGATATCCTGGTCCTGGTCCTGGTCCTGGTCCTGGTCCTGGCGTGGGCGGGGTGGGAGCAATGTTGGTCTTGCGTGCAGTGTGGCCAGGGGTTAGGGTGTGGTTTGACAGAAGGTGCGCAGATACAAGCGCGCCGACCCAGAGCGGGTAACTCTTGGATCGGCACTTGCGCACCACCCACCCTTAGTTAGGAAGGGGGTTGGTGGCCGATGGCTATCCTACCTGACATACCCGCAAATAGCAGTTCTGATCTTGGTTTGTCTGCCAGTGATGTGGCCTCGTTGGAGGCTCGCGCTGATCTGGAGATGCGTAGCGCGTTGGAGCGCGGTGATCTGGGGGCGTTGTTTACGGGGTTCGTGAATTTTTCTCTGCCTGTTGATCGTGTGGATCCTGGTGTTTTTGAGTGGGAGCGCGCTAACGGCAATGCGGTGATGCGCGTGATGGCCGCGAAGATCACCGACCCGGCGACGGGGCAGAAGGTGTATCAGATCCCGTATGGGAAGATGGCGCGCGCGATTCTGTTGCATATTTGCACCGAAGCCGTGCGCACCGGTAACCCCACGATCAACCTGGGAGACTCTGTGGCTGAGTATCTAACGAAGCTTGGCTTCTCCCTGGGAGGATACCAGTACAAGATGCTTGTCCGGCAGGTGCAGGCCGTTGCGGGCATGCACGTGGTGGTGTCGGTGGATTCGTCGACATCGGATGGGTTTGGCTATGAGGAAGCCGAGCTCATGGTCTCTAAGGCGCGTAGTCTCTGGTTTTCCGCGCGCCCCGAAGACGCTGGCCAGGGGTCTCTGTTGACCTCCACGATCACCCTGACCGATGACTTCATGAACGCCCTGGTTGGTCAGGGGCACGCCATGCCTGTCGATGAGGGGGCGTGGCGTTACATTAATACGCACTCTAAGTCTGCGTTCCCGTTGGATATTTACACGTGGCTGGCGTACCGCCTGCGCGCCTGCCCTACCTCGGGCATCAAGGTGACCTGGGAGCGTCTGCGTGACCAGTTCGGCTCCACCATGACCACGAAGGAGTTCGCCCGGTATTTCCGCAAGCACCTTCCCCTTGTCCTGGAGGTGTATCCGCAGGCGGAGAGCTCCGTGACGTTCGTGCGTGGGGGTGTGGTGTTGTCGTATGCGCCTTCTCCGGTCCCTGAGCTTCCCGCTGCTGATGGGCATGTTGATTCTGATCTGACCTGATATGGAAGGGAGGATCTGACGCGTTTTGTTCGTGTCAGGTCCTCCTTCTTTCTTCTTTTGTGTGGTGTCGTGTTGTCTCATGATGGGCGCCGCGTGTGAAGGGGTGGACGCAGATGCGTATGGTGGGTGACAGAATTTGGGCGCGCACGCAGACGTGAAAGGAGGGGCGCAGCGTCGGTTAATCGTATAGGTTGAAGGAAAATACGCCATCTAATAGTTGGTTAATAAGGGTGTGGGTGTTAGGGCTGGCCGCCGTGATTTGCCTGCATAACGAGGGAGGATAGAAGAGAGTGATTCCCACGGTTGAACAGGTGCGTCAGATGAGTGTTGACGCGCGAGGTGGCGCGGGGGTGCCTGCGTCGCGTCCTGTTGCGTCTTCGAAGTCGTCGCGCGTGGGGGTGAAGGCACCTCAGTCGTCGCGCGCTGCGGCGTCGGGTGAGAAGACGGGGATGGGGCTGGTTGTTGTGGCGGTCATTGTCCTGGTCGCGGTGTTTGTTATTGGTGGCGTGGTGTTGGTGCGTGGTTTGCGTCAAGGGGTCCAGGCTGGCCCTGTTGTGGCGACATCGTCGATGGTGTCGGTGGTGGTGTGTGTGGATGGTGGTGTGGTGTGAGTACGCCGTTGTGGCCCGGTAGTGGGTATCAGGGACGTCGTGGGGGTGAGAGCCTGCGTCGTTTGGCGGGTATGCCTGCACCGCAAGGTGAACCAGTGCCGATGCCTGCTCCGCCGGGGGTGGTGGAAAGCGCCCCTGAGAGTGTGGATGTGGAGGAGGTGGCCTCGCAGGGTGGTGAGGCTCCTTCTTGCGCGGTGGAGAGTGTGGGTGGTGTGCGTTTACCTGAGCGTGGTGTGCGCACGGGTGTGCGGGCCCGTGTTTTGCGTGCTGTGACGGGTGGTCGGGTTGCGTGCTTGGAGGATGAGGGCTCGTGGCAGGCGCGCGTTGATATGGCGCGTCTTCAGGCTCCTATTCCGCAGGGTCATTCAGGTGCGATTGTGGTGGCTCAACCCAAGGGCGGGGTGGGGAAGACCCCTGTGTCGATGCTGATTGATGCGACGTTGCGCGCTCATACGAGGTGTGAGTCCCTGGTGTGGGATCTCAACGATAATGGGGGTGGCCGGTGGGTGTTGCCTCCGTCGGTGTCGGCGGTTGGGCGTCTGGTGGATGCTGCCCAGCGTGGGGTGGTGACGCGGTCGACGATTACGTCGTCGATGGTGATTCAAGATGGTGGTGCGTACACGGTGTTGCCGTCGCGTGAGGGCGCGGCGAACTTGTCTGCGGCTGAGTTTGGGTGTGTGTGGGGCACGCTGCGTGACTGGTTTGATCAGTGTGTGATTGATACGGGCAATTCGTTGGCGTCCCCTAATTTTGTGAACGCGTTGAAGGTCGCTGACGTTGTCGTGATCCCCACGGATTATTCTGATGCGGCGTTGGCGCCTACCGTGGCGTTGGCGCGTCGCCTGGAAGCGCGGTGGGGGGATGAGTGGGGGGACCACGTTGTTGTGGTGCCCACCGGTCGTGTGGGTGATATGGGGAAGGTGTGGTTGGAGGGCGCGTGTGCGCGCACGGTTCCCATTCCCTATGACGCTCATATTGATGCGCGTGACATGTTGCGTTACAGCGATCTTGCGCCCGCGACGCGGGCTGCTGGCATCCGGTTGGGTGCGGCCATTATGGATACCTATCGAACCATCAACAACAACAAGTAGCTAGGAGAAGACTCATGAATCTCTACCCATTCCTGTTCCCCATCGATGATGCTCAGTCTGGTGTGAAGAATCCGTTTGGGCAGACCTCACCTAACGTGGGGTTCTGGGGTGATGTGGCCAGTAATAAGGCGTATGCGGCTCTGGGTGGTATCTGGGGTGCGGCGTTCATTGTGTGTGCGATCTGGTTGATCATCGGGATCGTTAAGTTCGGTAAAGCTAAGCGCGTGAACCATAACCCTGATGCGCTCTCGGATGCGACGAAGTCGATTTACACTCCGCTGATCGCTATTGCGTGCCTGGGTGGTATCGCCACGATTTTCGGTGCTGCTGCGGGCTTGTTCGCCTAAATGAGAATGGGGGTGGGTGAGCGATGAACAAGAAGAAGGCGCTCCTGATTGGTCTTGTCTTGGTGATTGTCCTTCTTGTCAGTGTGCTTGTGGGTGTACTGGCAGGCGGGGGCAGCAAGGGCGGGGATCCCACTCCCGCAGCTCCGTCTACGCCGTCGACGCCGGTGAACACCTCCATGGATGACGTCGTGGCGGGCACCGGCGCCATCGCCACAAGCCAGACGCCCGGCTTTGAAGGGGTGGGCACCCGCTACCCAGCCACCTGCGTAGGCGCCATCCAAGCCACGGCTGAATGGGCTCAGAAAGTCTTCCAAAGCACCGAACGACGCGACGCCATGTTGCGAGACAAACATGCAGGTTTACATGCGTTTGCTGATGAAATCGCCGTTGCGCCTGGAGCGCTTCGTTTCACCGGAGAAAATAATAAAGGGACATTAGGTGAGTATCCGGTCATTCAGATGCTTGTTGGCTCTGGGTTTCCGGATGATCCGCTGCCGGAAGCGGCTCCGCGTGTTCAGGATGGCGTGGTTCAGGTGCTTAAGTGTTCAGAAACGGATAAGACAGCAGCGATTTCTATTATCGCACCACTTGATGATGTGGAAAGTGCGCGTGGTCTTCCATATGAGTTTTATGGGTGGTTGAATCGGACGTATCAGTTGCAGGTGGTGGATGGGTCGTGGCGTCTTGTCCATATTATTGAATTGCGTGATAAGACGCCGTATCAGCAGTTGATGAAACCGCCTGCCTTTAAGGCAACAGAGGACCAGGCGCGCGAATTGGTAGCTCGTCCTGCAACGGATGGCGCTCGGGATATTATCGGCTATCTGACCTTGAATGGTCAGGGGATTCATTACTTCCAGAATAAGAATGGCGAGTGGGGGAAGGCCTCATGATGGCGAGTCTTGTGTCTTGTATGCGTCGGGCGTGGGGGCCTGCTAGGAGAATGCTTGTTGCTGTCCTTGTTGCTGTGGGTGTGTGCGTGGTATGTGTGCATGCATCGTTTGCCGATCATCCGGATGGGTGGCCTGAAGAGCTGACGGTAGACATGCTCTCGGATGCGCAAAAAGCCCAGATCGCTGAGGCGTATAAGGATAATCCTGAGCAGGGAACCCCCGAAGCATTCGTGAAAATGTGGGGCCCCTGGTGGACGGCTTGTCTACAGTCGAATGACAAAAAAGAGAGTGTCGCCCTCTATAAATACTATTATTTATGCGAAGAGTCTGTGGCTTATGACCCTATGCTCAATAAGGAAATAGAAGAGCATGAAACATTTACTGAGTGGCAGGGTGGTAAGGGTCTTTTGCAGGCCCTTGTAGGCGATTATTCACAGGGCGTTGATGATCGGCTGCGGAATGATTATATGGCTGCTGCTGTGGCGTCGATGACGGTGAAGGTGCATGGTGGGGATAAGGAAGCGCAGGATAGTGCGTGGTATGCGGCTGGTGCTGCGTCTGCTGCGGGTGTGAGTAATAATGTGATTAATGCTGTGATGGATCCTTCTGGGCAGGTTGCGAAGTTTGTGAATCGGTTGAAGAAGGATGGTGTGGGGGCTATTGGTGAGTCGTTTTCGTTGATGAATAAGGCGTTTAGTTTTCAGGCTGATGCTGTGTGGTTCCGGTCGACGTATGCTGCGGCGGCTGGTGCTGGGTTTGTTTTGTTGGCGGGGAATTTGGTGGTGAGTTTTGCGCGGGCTGCGCGGGGGCAGAGGCCTGCGAGTGAGGAGTTTGGGCGTGTGGGGTTGTCGTTGGTGTGGGGGTTGTTTGGGTTGTTTATGACGCCTGCGGTGGTGCATGCGGTGGTGGGTGTTGTGGATCTTTTGTCTGAGGGTGTGGCGAAGGCTGTGGGGTCTTCTCAGGGGGAGTTGACGGGGTCGTTGTTGAATCCGACGACGGCGATGACGACGGAGTCGACGCCGTTGGGATGGTTGGGCGCGATTGTGGTGTTTGTGTTGTGTTTTGTGGCTGGGTTGATGTTGATGTTGTCGTTGGCGGCTCAGTTGGCGACGGCGTATTTCAGTGCTGTTGCGTTGGGTGTGATGTGGGGGTTTGTGACGTCTGAGAAGGGGCGTGAGCGGTTGAAGCGCGTGGGGGCTTTCTTTTTCTCTGCGTTGATTGCGAAGCCGGTGATTTTGTTTTTCTTGTGGGTGGCGATGCGTATGTCGGCGGCGTATTCGGCGACGGCTGATGGGTGGAGTTCAGATCCGATGGGGACGTTGTTGCGTGTGGTGTTTTCGTTGATGGCTGTGATGATGGTGGCGGTTTCTCCTGCGTGGGTGGCGAAGTTTGTGCCTGTTGCTGGTGGTGCGTCGGCTGGTTTTTCGCGTGGGTCGTTGGCTAGTGGCGCTGCTGGTGGGGCGGTGAGTGGTGCGGCGGTTGCGTTTGGTAGTCGGATGGAGCGTTTTTCGTCGGCGTCGAAGTATGGACGTCGTTCTGGTTCGTGGCAGGGCGAGCCGGGCACTCCGGGTGGTTCTGGCGGCAATGGTGGTCATGGTCGTCAGGGTGGCGGCACGTTGCGGTTGGTGGCGGGCAAGATTCGTCGTGGTGGCGGCAAGGTTGTGCGTGGTGGTGGTGTTGCGTTGGGTGTTGCTGGTGATGCTGGGCGTGTGGCGGGTCAGGGTGCTCGTAGTGCGGCTGCTCCGTTGTTGGATGCTGCTGAGGGTTCGGCGCAAAGTGCTGAGAGGAGTTTGTCGTGAGTGAGCAGGTGGTGTCGGATCGGGTGGATCGTGGGGAGCATGCGGGGCGTGTGTGGTTGGGTGGGGATACGAAGTCTCGCTCGATTTTCCGTGTTGATCGGATGGAGCGCCCGGAGTGGGTGTTGTTGGGTGTGTTTGGTGTTGTCACGTTTGTGGTGTTGTTGACGGGGCATTCGATTGTGTCGTTGGTGGTGGCGTCGGGGATTGCTGCTGTGGGGTGGGGGTTGACGGTGCGTGTGAGTGTGCCGGGGACGAGTTTGGATAGTTCGGTGGCGTTGTGGGTGCGTACGCGCGTGTCGTGGGTGGTGCGTGGGTGGGCTCGTATTCGGTCGGGTCCTGGGGGTGTGGCGCCTGCGGGTGTGGGGTCGTTGTTGTTGACTGATGTTGAGACGCCGGTGGGCGTGGTGGGTGTTGCTGAGCATGGTGGTGTTGCTGATGGTGGTGCTGCGGGCGGGTATGTGACGGCTGTGGTGGAGGCGCAGGGGCAGGTGTGGGCGTCGGGTGAGGCGTGGGATCGTTTGTTGGTGCATTTGTCTTCGGAGTCGTCTCCGGTGTCGCATGTGGTGCAGACGGCGCGGATTATGGCGTGGGATTCGACGGATCATGTGTCGTGGGTGGCGCCGATGGCGTCGTCGTCGCCGAGTGCGGAGTTGGTGGATTCGTATGCGCAGATTGTGGATGATTTGGGTCGTATTGCGTCGGCTCAGCGTACGTGGGTGACGTTGCGTATTCCGGCGGAGGCGTTGGTGGTTCCTGGTCGCAAGGTTGATACGGTGGTGGCGGCTGGTCGTGTGGTTGCCAATGTGGTGGAGCGTGCGGATGGGTTGGGTATTGCGATGCGTCCGTTGTCGGTGGTGGGGCGTGGTGCGTTGGCTAGGCACATGATGGATCCGTCGTTTTCTCCTGATGATTATGTGGGTGTTGGTGATGCGTGGGAGGGTGTGTGGCCGTCGTGGCGGGCTACTGATGATGGGTGGTGTGTGGATGTTGATTCGCCGTTGGGGGTGTGGCGTGAGTCGATGTGGGAGGTACCGGCGTCTCGTATTGTGCCGGGTTGGTTGAGTCGGGATTGGTTGTATCGGGCGTTGCGTGATGTGGAGGATGTGCCGGTGCGTACGTTTGTGGTGGCTGCTGAGGTGCAGTCGCGTGCGCAGGCGGTGAAGGCTGCTCGTGAGGATTTGACGAGTGATTTGGCGGCGTTGCGTAAGACGGAGGGTGTGGTGTCGACGGGTGAGGAGGATGCGCAGGCGGGTTCGAGTGCGATTCGTGTGCGTGATTTGTCGCCTGAGTCTGGTGCTGGTGGTGTGCGGTGGAGTATGGCTGTGGGGTTGCATGCGACTCCTGAGACGTGGGATGACGCGGCGCGTCATATGACGTCGGCGTTGGAGGATTGCAGTATTAGTGCTCCTGCGCGGTTGCGGTTTCGTCAAGATCAGGTGTTGCCGTGGATGTTGGGTGTGGGTTTGGCCTGGAAGAAGGGGCGGTAAGGGAGCGTGGGTGTGCAAGCATACAAGGATGCTAGTGTGACAGTGGATGAGGGTACTAGTGTGACAGTGGATAAGGATGCTAGTGTGTTAGTGGATGAGGGTGTTAGTGGGCGTGGTGTGGTGGTGCGTGGTGCTGTGCCGCGGTGGCCGTTTGTGGTGCGTCGGTCGATGCGGTCGCGTCGTATGACGTCGTCTGCGTCGACGTCGCGTCAGATGCGTGGGGTGGCGTTGGCTGAGGTGCGTCCGTCGACGACGACGGAGGGGTTGGCGTTGGGGGTGGATGTGGAGTCGGGGTGGCCGGTTTTCCATGATCCGTTCACGTTGTATGGCAATGATGGGTTTTCGTCGCCCAATGTTGTGGTGTTCGGTGATTTGGGTGCGGGTAAGTCGGTGGCTGCTAAAACTTGGGTGCTGCGGAATTTGATGGTGGGTCGGCGCGTGGTGATTGTGGATAAGAAGCTTCAGGATTTGGGTGATGGGACGCGTGCGGGGGAGTATTCGACGTTGGCGCGGGCGTTGGGGTTTACGCCGATTACGTTGAAGGTGGGGGGTGGTGGTACTTGCATTAATATTTTGGATCCGTTGATTGCGGGTGAGAGTGTTAATGGTGTTGCTGGTCAGCAGTTGTTGTTGGAGACGGTGGCGTCTGCGGCTGTGGGGCGGGCGTTGGGTGAGCGTGAGCGTAAGGCGTTGCGTGTGGCCAGGGAGAGTGCGGTGCGCGCGGCGTGGGAGCAGGGGCGCGTGGCGCATGTGGGGGATGTGACTCGTTTTTTGTTGGATCCTCTTGATGTGGAGATGCCGGGTATTTCGGGCGCGGATGTGTTGGCTGAGTGGGGTCGTGATGTGGCGTTCGCGTTGGAGCGTTTGGTTGCTGAGGAGTTGGCGGGGCTTATTGATGGGCCGACGAGTGAGGGGGTGAATGTGTCGGGGGCGTTGACGGTGTTTGATATTTCGTCGTTGCCTGATGAGGGTGCGGCGGTGGGCATCATGATGAGTGTGCTTAACACGTGGTTGCATGCGATGATTGCGCGTTCTCCTGAGACGGTGCCGACTTTGTTTGTGGTGGATGAGGCCTGGCACGTGACGGAAGGCGATTTTGCGCGTATTGCGCGCAAAAACGCGAAGTTGGCCCGTGGTCTGGGTATTTCGAATATGACGATTTTGCAGCATCCGGGTGATATTTCGCAGGATTCTCCGGCGATTGCGATGATCAGGGAGTCTCAGACTGCGTTTGTGTTCCGTCAGGATAAGGCTGATGATGCGCGCTCGGTGTGTGAGTTGTTTGGATGGGATGTGGGGGAGTGGGCGCCGCTGTTGCAAAAGCTAGGGACGGGGGTGTGCGTGGTTAAGATCGGTGTGGGTCGGCCTTTGGTGTGTGCGTGGCGGGTCAGTGATTTTGAGTTGACTGTGGGCACTACGGATGCGGCGATGACGAGTCGGGCTACGCTCACGAGTACGTATCAGCTGCTGTCTGGTGGTGATGAGGAGGTTCATCGTGGATAGTGAGTCTCGCATGTTGCGTAACGTGGTGATCACGTTGGGGGCATGTTGGGTGTATGTGGGGTGCGTGTGGGTGGCGTGTGCCCTTACGGGTGCTTCGTTTCCTGGCGTGGCGAGCCTGGTGCGTATTGTGTCGTTGCCGGCGGTGACGTTGGTAGTGTCGCTGGTGTTGTTTGTGGCCCTTGTCGGTGGTGTTGTGTGGGCGTGGTGGTCGTGGGTGCCCGGCGGCGCGGCTGGGGGTGGTGGCCCGCAGGATTCGTTCAAGGACATGCATCAGAAGCAGGCCGTAGCGAAGGCGCGCAGGATTATGTCTGATGCGTTGTTGGGGGAGACCTCTTCGGCGTCGGATCAGTCGTTGGTGCGCTTGATTGGGTCGTTGCGGGGCAAGAGGTTGTATGCCCAGCAGGAAGATTCTGAGTTGGTGGTGTCTCAGACGCGTGGTGGTAAGACGCGTTCGATTGTGGCTAGGCGCGTCATTGAGGCGCCTGGGGCGGTGGTGGCGACGTCGACGAAAGCTGATGGGGTGTATTTGACGTGGAGGGCTCGTCAGGTGGCGGCTCCGGGGTCGCAGATTTTTTCGTTTGATCCCTTATCCGTGGCCACAGGGCCCGTGCGTGTGCGGTGGAACCCGGTTGCTGGGTGCGATGATTTTGATGTGGCGCGTCGGCGCGGCGCGGCGCTGGCGTTGGGGTCCACGAAAGCGATGGGGGAGGGCAATTCGCGGTGGTTTGCTGAGCGCGGCGCCCAGATCTTGGGGTATCTCTTCCATGCGGCGGCGTTGGGGGATCGCACGATTGCTGATATCCAGGCGTGGGTGTCTGATCCGCGTGAGGCGGTAGCGATCTTGGAGCGCGCGAAGGGCCCCACTACGGTGCGTATGGCGGGCGCTCTTAATGACCTCATGGTGGAGATGGCACCCGAGACCGCCGCCGGTTTCATTGGCACGATTCAAGGCGCTCTTGAACCCCTCATGATTCCCGCTGTTTATGAGATGCTTACCCCCGGTTCAGAGGATTCTTTTGACGTGGAGGCTTTCATTGCTTCGCGCGACACGCTGTGGGTGTTGTCCCCAGACTCGGAGGGCGCCCTGGCGGCGATTACCACGATGTTCGTCAACGACATCTACGAGGTCGCGCGCTCCCTGTCGGCCCGCAAGCCGGGGGGGCGGCACGTGCCGGCCATCTCTTTCGTCTTGGATGAGGCTGCGAACATCGCGCCCCTGCCGAACATGGGATCCATGTTTTCCGAGGGCGCGGGGCGAGGCTTGTTCATGTGCGCGATTTTCCAGGATGTGCACCAGATGGAGGCACGGTGGGGTGCTGTTCAAGCCAAGACGATCTTCCAGCAGGCTCGCTTGACCTACATCATGGGGTCAAGCAAGGATCCCGAATGGAATGAGCAAATCGCGGCGCTCTCGCGTGAGTTTGAGGCGAAGCGTTCTTCGGTGTCGACTTCGAACCAGGGGCGCAGTATCTCTACTCATACTGAGCATCGCCATGCGTTGCGGGCTTCGGACATTCAAAACATCGCTATTGGGCGCGCCGTGTTTCTTGCCCCTGGCCATGAGGCCACGGTGATTGATCTGCCTGATATTGCTGAGGATCCCACGTGGGGGCCCCTGGTTAAGGAAGGTACTAGTATCTACAACGAATACCTCGCCAGTGAGGTAAGCGACGATGTTGAGTGGATGAGGATGACATGGTAAGCGAACACTACGACGGAGTCCGAGACCGCCTCAGTGCCCTCGAAAACGCTATGTCCATTGTCATGGACGCTGTGGCCGATATTGCTGCCACTCCTGCTGCTCCTGGTGGGGTGGCGGTGCAAGTATTTGATCCCCACCTGATCGCTGACCCCGGTGCGCGCCGCGTCGCCTGGGAAAGCCTGTATGCCTTCGTGGACTATCTCAACGCCACGTGGGGGGCCCTGCGCTCCCCCAGCGGGATGGCTGACTACTACGTGCGCGCACGCTGGTGGGAAAACCCTCTGACCGTAGCTCACTTGGCTGCTTTGGAAGCCTCCTACGCCGAGGCCTACGTCAGTATGGATGCCACTGTTGTTGGCACATCCCTCATGCTGCGCGTCCTCGAAGACACCCCCCGCGTTTTGACCCTGGTCACCGGGAACCCCGCGGCGCCCTGGGGTCAAAGCGCCACCGATAAAGGCTCCTACTGGAGCGCGCAGACCCCCACCGCATTAGGGTCAGGCGTCAACGCTGAAGAGGAAGAGCACCGACGGGAACTCTTCGATGCCTTCCTAGAAGCCACCAACGCAGGTCACGCGCCCCTAGCAGAAGCCTTCATCAATTCCCTGTTCGCCCCACCAGCCAACTAGCCACCTAGCATGCTAGGTGGCTAGGTAACAAGTGTGCTAGTGGGCTAGCGTGCTAGTGGAGTGAGGGGCCTCGGCGCGGGGGCGTGTCATCGCGGCGGGGGTGCCGTGCCTGTGGTGGGGTTGGGCGCATGGGAGGTGGAGAAGGTCGGGGCGCGCGTCTCATCTGTTGCTGGAACGCGCTGGCTTTGATTTGCGTGAGCCGCGCTTCCACCTTATCCCCTAGCTTTGGCCGAGGTTCTTCCATCTGGGATGGGGTCATGCCAATATCTTTGAAAACATCACGCGGATCCTTCGCTAGTTTCAACAGTAGCGTGCTATCGCCATTGGCATACTCACGGCCCGCCAGGGCAGTTACGTCAGCTGCCCACAAAATCGGATCCCCCCACTGAGACACATACCTGAGCTGGGTTTTTGCTTCAAGGACTGGTGGATGGTCGGGTTGGCGGCGCAGACTGAAGACCGTCTGTAAGTCTTTTGCCATGATGGCTTCGCGGCGTCTCAGGTCCATTGTGCCGCCGGTGGTGATTGCATCAGCGACAATTAGTTTAGTCGGCTCACTTAGCTGCCTCAGCGCTCCTTCAAACGCTTGCTGACGTCTAGCGGCATACAAATCTGAACTAATTTCGGAGGGATTAGCGCATGAGCGGACTGTGACATGGAAGTCGCAGTGGTCGTTGATCGCCGCGCAGATGCCCTGGAAGGCCTGCCAGGAGCGCTCCAGCAGCTCATCGTCATCACCGTATAGGTAACTGAGTGCGTTCGTGCTGTGCCAAAATGGTTTACCTCGATCAAAGAGGAGGCGTGATGAGTCGACGAGGCGCGCGCGCAAGTCTCTAAGGTGCTCCCACGCATCACTTACGTTTCCGTCGTCGCTGCGGATTTGTACGGCGCTCATCGCGTAGAGAAACCGGTTGTCCACTTGTTCGAAAGGAGTCATGTCCTTCCAGGCCTGCGAAGGATACTCAGCTTTTTTGATTGATTCGTCAACCATCACAATGTAGGGGCCTAGGCGTTCCAGGTAGTGGGGGAAAGCATCATCACTTATTACCAACCGGTCCAACTCAGACATGCCCCTATCCTAGCTACATTCTCTTGACCCCACGCACCACAGCAGCTATCCTGAACACTAGGACAAGGGCTGAAACGGATACTTGGCAGCGCGAGCTGTTAGATGATGACCGCGAAACCTGACGAAACAGAGCCTTGTAATAGTCCACTTGTGGGCGGCACGCTGAAGTCACGTCCTGCAAACCCCCTTCCCTTTGGGTTGGGGGTTTTGTGTTGCCCGATTGAGCAGCTGTCGCACCCAAGTCGGGTTATAGGACATTTCGTGTTGCTGGGGTTAGTCCCAGGTGTTGTTGTAGGGCTTGGCCGCGATGACGGCGGGCGATGGCAGGCCTGGCCCAGACAAATTTCGCACATAATTTAAGACGGTAATTTTTCGAGACCGCGGGAAAACGTTGCAATTCCAACGATGCAAATTCAA
>ERZ773207.472-NODE-472-length-14903-cov-3.808594_pt1 | contig 14903 bp, 10 predicted proteins | sample MGYA00580997_ERZ773207 | MGnify/ENA primary metagenome ERZ773207 (study PRJEB29015, sample SAMEA2738170) | human oral metagenome | biome: human oral; feature: human-associated habitat; material: saliva | place: China | collected 2239 ... | reverse complement strand
AAAATTGAATTACATCCATGGGCAATATTAGCAAACGGTCCACCATGAATAATTGCTGGATTGTTTTCTAATGTTTGTACAATATTAGGTTTAATTGCATCTTTTAATAATGAAGTAATTACTCCTTCAATTTTTAAATCTTTTAAATAAACTGGCTCACCTTTTTTATTATAGGCTACAAGTATATTTCTAAGTTTTTCTTTTAAATCACCAAGACTTTCTGATAAACACAGAATAGCCATTATTTCACTTGCTACAGTAATATCAAAGCCATCATTTCTTTCTAAATCGGTACCTGCATTAACTTTGATATGTCTTAAATCACGCGCATTCATATCCATTACACGGTTAAAGACAATTTTATCTATTTCCAGTTCATTACCTTGAAATACATGATTATTAACTAATACTGCAATCGCATTATGCGCAGTTGTAATTGCATGCATATCTCCTGTAAAATGAAGATTAATATCTTCCATAGGTACTACTTGGGCATAACCTCCACCAGCAGCTCCACCTTTTCTCCCTAATACAGGTCCTAAAGAAGGTTCACGAAGTGCAACACAAGATTTTTTTCCAATTTTATTTAGTGCATCAGATAATCCGATTGTAACAGTAGATTTTCCTTCTCCACTAGATGTTGGATTGATTGATGTAACTAATACTAGGTTAGCATCTTCTCTAATATCTTTCTTAATATTTTTAGTTTGTATTTTAGCTTTATAATTACCGTATAAAATTAAGTTTTCTTCATCTAAACCTAATTTTCCTGCAACATCTGCTATATGTTTTTTTTCACATTCATTTGAAATTTGAAAGTCTGATTTCATTTTTATACCTCACTTTTTGGGGAATTTTTTATAATATTAATTACTAGTCTTCTAAACCTGGAATACGTTTATATATTTTATCTATATTAACTAGATGTACATTTAAATCAAAGCAACTATCTAATATTTCTTTAGAAACCACTTCTTTTATTGTTACATTTTCTTCTAACAGTTCTCTAAATGGGATACCCTCAAACCATGATTTCATAGCTAATGGTTGAACTAAGTCATATGCTTCTTCTCTTGAAAAATCATACTTTTCAATTAAATTACTCATTGTTCTTTGAGCAAATATAACTCCATTTGTTGCATAAATATTTTTTATCATATTATCTGTAAACACTGTTAAATTTTTAACAACATTAGTAAATCTATTTAACATATAATCTAATAATGATGTAGCATCACTGCTTAATATACGTTCTGCACTTGAATGCGAAATATCTCTCTCGTGCCATAATGGAATATTCTCATAGGCAGCAAGCATATAACCACGCATAATTCTAGCGCAACCAGCCATATTTTCACTTGAAATTGGGTTGCGTTTATGCGGCATAGCACTAGATCCTTTTTGATTTTTTGAGAAGAACTCCTCAGCTTCTCTTACTTCTGTACGTTGAAGATGTCTAATTTCAACACCAATTTTTTCTATAGAGCTTGCTATTAATGCTAATGTTGAATAGTAATCAGCATGTCTATCTCTTTGTAGTGTTTGCGTAGAAATATTACTAGATTTAATACCTAATTTTTCACATACATAGTCTTGAACTTCTGGTGGTGTATTTGAGAATGTTCCAACTGCTCCAGAAATTTTTCCAACTTCTATAATTTTTCTAACTTCTTTAAATCGTTTAATGTGACGATTAAATTCATCATAGTAAAGTGCAAATTTAAGCCCAAAACTACTAATATCTGCGTGAACACCATGAGTTCTACCTATACATGGAGTAAATTTATATTCTAGTGCTTTTTCTTTTAAGACTTCTTGAAACTTAAGTAAGTCAGCTAAAATAATATCATTTGCTTGTTTGTATAAATATCCATACGCTGTATCAACAACATCAGTTGATGTAAGTCCATAATGAACCCATTTTTTCTCGTCACCTAAATAACTAGAAACATTTCTTGTAAAAGCAACTATATCATGTTTTGTTTCTTTCTCTAATTCTAAGATTCCTTCTAAATCAAACTTAGCATTTTCAAATAATTTTTTTACATCATTTTCTGGAACAACTCCTAGTTTACTCCATGCTTCAGTTGCATAAAGTTCTACTTCTAAATAAGCCTTAAATCGATTTTCATCACTGAAAATACTTCTCATAGGTTCTCTACTATATCTTTCTATCATTAAAATGTCTCCTAGATTTTATTATTTTCTAATCATTATCTTATTACTAAGACAATTTATTCTATAACGATAAATGTCCGATATCTGTTCGGAAAAATAAATCATCACATTCGATTTTTCCTATTTCATTATATACTTTTTCACGTGCTTCTTGCAAGTCTTTACCACTAGCACAGACAATTAAAACACGACCTCCGTTAATTGTAATATTACCGTTTACTTCTTTGGTCCCCATGTGAAAAATTGGTGTCTTAACTTTTTCTAATCCTTTTATAATTGCTCCTTTTTCGCTTTTTTCAGGATAACCTTTAGCAGCTAAAACTACACCAATAAAAGCATCATTATTCCAGTTAAGTGTAACTTCTTTTCCATCTATTATATTATTTGCAATATCGAATAAACTACTTTCAAGTTTTAATAGTAAAACTTCACTCTCAGGATCTCCGAAACGCACATTAAACTCAATAGTTTTTACTTCATCACTGCATTTCATAAGGCCTGCATACAGAATACCATAAAATGGCATTCCTTCTTCACTCATTGCATCAACCATTGGTTGTACTACATTATCTATACCTTCTTGTATATCATCTTTGGTAATCTTTTTCAATGGACAATACGCCCCCATACCACCAGTATTTAAACCTTCATCATTATCGAAAGCTCTCTTATGGTCTTGAGCTATTTCCATAGGATATACCTTTTTATCTGATACAAAGCACATTAGTGAGAATTCTTCACCTTGAAGAAATTCTTCAATAACAACATTCGAACCAGCTTTGTTAAATTTGGCATTACACATCATTTCTTTAAGTTCAAATTGCGCTTCTTCAATTGTCTCAGCAATAATTACACCTTTACCTGCAGCTAAACCATCAGCTTTTAATACAATTGGAGCTTTTTGCTTATCTAAATACTCTCTAGCATCTTCATAGTTATTAAAACTTTCATATTTTGCAGTGGGAATATTATATTTTTTCATCATCATCTTAGAAAATACTTTACTACCTTCTAGTTGAGCAGCATTTTTACTTGGGCCAAATGCTCGTATACCTTTTTCCTGCAGTACGTCTACCAATCCGTTTACTAACGGAACTTCTGGACCAACAAATACTAAATCAATTTTATTATTTATACAAAAGTCTGGAATTTCCTCTTCAGAAATTGTTAAACATGTTCCAAATTTGCTAACAGCTGGATTTATACCAACCATAAAAATTTCATGGCCTTCTTGATTAAATTTATAGGCGATAGCGTGCTCTCTTCCACCAGCACCTACTACTAATACCTTAGCCATATTAGTGTTTAAAGTGACGAATTTTACTAAATACCATCGCCACACCTTTTTCATTACAAGCATCAATACTCTCTTGGTCTCTTATTGAACCACCAGGTTGTATGATTGCTGCAATATTATAATCTGCTGCAAGATCAGCACTATCTCTCATTGGGAAGAATGCATCTGAAGCAAGGACTGCACCTTCTGCTTTTTTGCCAGCTTGTTCGAGAGCGATTTTACATGAGCCAACACGATTCATTTGTCCAGCACCAATTCCCAATGTTTGACCATTTTTAACAACGACTATTGCATTTGACTTAACATGTTTTACTACTTTTAACCCAAACTCTAAATCTCTTTTTTGTTCAGGACTAATTTTTTTCTCTGTAACATTTTCAAATTCATCCGCTAATTTATTGTTAAAGTTTTGGACTAATATACCACCGCGTACACTTTTGATTTGTTTTTCATGATTATTATTTTTAGTACCTAATTTATATATACGCAGATTTTTCTTTTTAGTTAAAATTTCTAAAGCTTCTTCATCATAGTCATCCGCTAAAATTATTTCTAAGAATATACTATGCATTTTTTCAGCAGTTTGTTTATCTACACTTCCATTAACAGCGACAATCCCTCCGAAGATGGATACAGGATCGGCTTCATATGCACGTGAATATGCTTCAAAAACTGTTTCACCTATTGCTACACCGCATGGATTCATATGTTTTACAGCTACACAAGCAGTTTCATTAAATTCAGAAAGGATATCAAGAGCAGCAGATGCATCTTGGATATTATTGTATGACATTGCTTTACCATGTAGTTGTACAGCATTTTGAAGTGCATAACTTTCATTGTTGTCTTGAGTATAGTGATATGCTTTTTGATGAGGATTTTCGCCATATCGTAATGTTTCTTCAAGTTTATACGATAAAGTTAGTTTTTCAGGAACTAAGTTATCTTCTCTATTGAAATAATTTGCTATTGCTGCATCATAACTTGCTGTAGTATTAAATACTTTAATTGCTAATAATCTACGTGTTGATAAAGTAATCCCACCATTATTCAACTCTTCTAAAATTAAATCATAATCTTTTATATCAGTTACGACTGTTACATCATTAAAGTTTTTTGCAGCACTACGTAACATGCTAGGTCCACCAATATCAATATTTTCAATTATTTCTTCTTCAGAAACACCTTCTTTTTTAACTGTTTCTTCGAACGGATAAAGATTAACACATACTAAATCTATGTAGTCAATATCATTTTCTTTTACATGTTGATTATGTAATTCATTACCACGTTTTGACAATAATCCACCATGAATTTTAGGATGAAGTGTTTTAACTCTTCCTTCTAAAATTTCAGGAAAGCTAGTAACATCTTCAATACTTATACAATTTACACCATTATTTTTTAAATGAGTATATGTGCCTCCCGTACTTATTATTTCAAAACCAAATTTTTCCAATCCTTTAGCAAATTCTACAATATTTGATTTATCACTTACACTTATTAATGCTCTTTTCGTCATAGTGCCTCCTTAATTAGTTCCAAAATTACTTTTGGATAAAGTTCATGTTCTAAACCATGAATTCTATTTGTTACTGATTCTAAAGTTTCATTTTCTTTAACTGTCAGTGAAGTTTGTTCTATAACTTCCCCACCATCTAATTCTTCATTCACATAATGTATACTTATTCCAATTTCTTTATCACCCGCATTATACGCTTGTTCAATTGCATCTTTTCCTTTGTATTTAGGTAATAATGATGGATGAAGGTTTAGAATTGTATTTTTAAAATTTTCTAGAAAATATGGAGATATTATTCTCATATAACCAGCTAAAAAGATATAATCTAAATCTTTTACTTGTTCTATTATAGCTTTTTCATATTCTTCTTTAGAACTGTAATCACGAGCTGCAAATACAAATGTTTTTATACCACGTTCTTCAGCTTTCTTAATAACAGCTGCTCCTGGTCTATCACAAACTAATAACTCTATATCCATTATTTCTTTTAGTCTTGTGTCATCTGCAATTTTTTCAAAATTACTTCCAGTTCCCGACGCAAATATAGCTACTTTTTTCTTCATATTATTTCTATTCCACTTTCATTAACAACTTCACCTAAAACAAAACCATTTTCTAGTAATGATAATGTTTTATCTACATCTTCTTTATTGACTACTAACGCCATTCCTACACCCATATTAAAAATGTTATACATTTCTTCTTCATCAATTCCACCTTTTTCTTGAAGATATCTAAATATCTCAGGAACTTCGTATGAATTTTTATTTATTTTCATACCTAAACCTTTTACCAAACATCTAGGTAAGTTTTCATGAAAACCTCCACCTGTTATATGTGCAATACCTGCTACTTTAACTTCTCGTAATACTCTTAGAACTTCTTTAACATATATTTTTGTAGGAGTTAATAATGTTTTACCTACAGTACTATTCCCAAATTTTTCATTTAAACTAATATTATTATCTTTTAAAATTTTTCTAACAAGAGAAAAACCATTTGAATGAACTCCGCTAGAAGGTAATCCGATTACCACTTGTCCTGCTTTGGTATTTTCTGGACTTAATAAGTTTTCTTTCTCAGCAGCACCGACACAAAATCCTGCAATATCATATTCTCCATCCTCATAGAAACCAGCCATTTCAGCAGTTTCTCCACCAACAATAGCACATCCTGCTTGCACACAACCTTCTGCTACACCTTCAACAATAGATTCAACCTGCTCAGGATAATTCTTTCCAACTGCTAAATAATCTAGGAAAAACAAAGGTTGTGCACCTTGAGCAAGAATATCATTAGCACACATAGCTACTACATCAATACCTATTGTGTTGTGAATATTAAGTTCAAAAGCTAATTTTAATTTTGTACCAACTCCATCTGTCCCACTTACTAATACCGGATTTTTAAAATCATAAACACTTAAATCAAATGCTCCACCGAATCCTCCAATAGCAGAAAGCATACCTAGGTTTTTAGTTCTTGCAACATGTTTTTTTATAAGTTCTACTGATTTATATCCAGCTTCTAAGCTTACACCACTCTCTTCATATTTCTTACTCATTTGTTTTACCCCTTTCTTTTAAAAAGTTCTTCTGTATTTCTGTCATTGAATTAATATATGTTTCTTCATAATCATATAATCCTGCTGCATAATGTCCATTAAAGCAATCCATACATAACCCTGTATACGGCTCATCATACTCTAAACCAATTGATTCTATAAGACCTTCTTCACTTAAAAATCCTAAAGAGTCAGCTCCAATAATCTCACAAATTTCTTCTTGTGTTTTATTTGCTGAAATCAATTCCTCTGTTGTTGAAATGTCAATTCCATAGAAACTTGGAAAAATTAACGGTGGTGCCGCAATTCTTACATGGACTTCTCTTGCCCCTGCTTCTTTTAATAACTGCACTATACGTTTACTTGTAGTTCCTCTTACAATAGAGTCATCAACAAGCACAATACTTTTTCCTCGTACTACACTTTTAACTGCTGATAACTTCATTCTAACACCTTGTTCTCTTAATTCTTGAGTAGGTTGAATAAATGTTCTAGCAACATACTGATTCTTAATAAGTCCCATTTCATAAGGTAATCCACTTGCCTCAGCGTATCCACTAGCAGCAGATAACGAAGAGTTTGGAACACCTATAACCATATCTGCATCAGGAGTTGGTTTTTCTTTTGCAAGACGTCTACCTGTATTTTTTCTTGCAGTGTGCACATTGACTCCAGCAATATCTGAGTCAGGTCTTGCAAAATATACATATTCCATTGCTGCAATCGCTACTGAGGTATCATCTGTATACTTCTCTAGTCTAATTCCATTATCATCAATAATAACTAATTCACCGGCCCCAACATTGCACACAAATTCTGCACCTACAACATCAATTGCACATGTTTCACTTGCAGCAACATATGCACCATTCTTCATTTTACCAATTGCTAGTGGTCTAAGACTATTCGGATCTACCGCACCATATAATCCATCTTTTGTTAGAATTAAGAATGTAAATCCACCTTTAATCGAGTTTAAACTTTCTTTAATTTTCTCTTTAAGTGAGTCTTTTGAACTTCTGCGAATTAGATGAATTAATACCTCAGTATCAGAAGATGAATGGAATATTGCTCCATCTTTTTCTAGTTCTCTTCTTAATGTTTTAGCATTAATTAGATTACCATTATGACAAAGACCAATGCTCATATCATAAAAATGAAATAGAAATGGTTGTATATTTTGAATATTGTTACTTCCAGATGTTGCATATCTTACATGCCCAATTGCACTTGACCCAGTTAATCTTTCTAGTTTTTCTTTATTTTTAAAAACTTCAGATACTAAACCTAAATCTCTATGTCCATTCAAGATTTTTCTATCTGTTACAACTATTCCTGCTCCTTCTTGTCCACGATGTTGTAAACTATGTAATCCGAAATAAGTAACATTACTTGCTTCTGGATGTCCCCATATTCCAAACACACCACATTCTTCATTAAGCCCTCGCATCTTCTAATCTCCTTAATACTTCTTCGTAAGCTTCCATTACAGAACCTAAGTCTCTTCTGAATCTATCTTTGTCCAGTTTTTCATTTGTATCTTTATCCCATAAACGACATGTATCTGGAGAAATTTCATCAGCTAAAATAATTTTACCGTTTTTATCTTTTCCAAATTCTATTTTAAAATCAACTAAAACTAGATTGGCTTCAAAATATAATTTTTGTAAAAGTGAATTAATTTTTAGTGCTTGTTCTTTAATATTAGCAAGTTCATCTTCTGTAACTATTTCTAGTGCAACAGCATGATCATCATTTATTAAAGGATCATTTAGTTCGTCATTTTTATAACTCAACTCAAATACTGGTTTTTTAAGTTTTTTACCTTCTTCTAAACCATATTTTTTTGCCATTGAACCAGCAACGATATTTCTAACTATTACTTCTAACGGTATTATTGTGACATGTTTACAAATTTGATCTGTTTCATTAACTTTTTTTATGAAGTGAGTTTCAACTCCTGATTTTTCAAGATATTCAAAGATAAGTGAAGTTATAGTATTATTAAACACACCTTTGCCTTCGAATTCTTCTTTCTTAACTCCATTAAATGCTGTAGCACTATTTTTATAATGCACATAAATTTCATCATTATTTTCACATTCAAATAATTGTTTTGCTTTTCCTTCATATAATAATTTCATTTTATTTTTCCCCTTTGAAATAATTCACACCATTTTTAAAGATATCTTGCTTAACTTTTATTGTATTTGTTTTATATAAAGTATCACCATATCTTTCACTATGACCCATTTTTCCTAATATTAGTCCATCTTCACTTACTAATCCTTCAGCTGCTAATAATGAACCATTTGGATTGAATTTACCATTTAATGTAGCATTACCATTAAAATCACAGTACTGGAATGCTACCAAATGTTTAAATTTATCAATATTTAATCCTACTACTTTACCTTCACCATGACTGAATACTATCTCATGCTCATCACCGATATTAAAGTCCTGTAACCAAGGTGAATTTGTATTTGAGACTCTAGTAAAGGCAGTTGTTGAAATATGTTCGTAACTGTCATTTCTGTATAAAGTTAGATCCTCTTTATCTAATTCACGTACTTCACCATATGGAAGTAATCCTGATTTAAGTAAAGCTTGGAACCCATTACAGATACCTAGTATTAATTTTTTCTCAGCTAAATGTTGGTGTATAGCTTCTTTAACTTTTTTATTTTTTAGGAAGTTAACTATATATTTTGCACTACCATCAGGTTCATCACCACTTGAAAAACCACCTGGGAACATTATAATATGAGATTTTTTAATTTCATTTACAAATTCATCAATTGATTCTTCTATATCATTTTTTCTAGTATTTCTTATAACAACTGTTGTTGGAGAAGCACCTGCATCTATAAATGCTTTTTCACTATCATATTCACAGTTTGTACCCGGGAATACTGGAATTACTACTTTAACTTCTTCAATATATTCTGGATAATATTTACGTTCAATATTTTCAGTATGTAAGTTCTCTACTGTACCTTTTTCTTCATTTTGGTAAATTGGATAAATTTTATTCAATGTTGAAGTATATGCATCATAAATATCTTTATGCATAAATACTTCATTATTTATAATAATTCTACTACTTACTCTTCCAATTTCTTCAAATGGTAATTCTGAATTTGCTTCTACTACTATTGAAGCTGGATCAAAATTAAGTATATTTTCTTTATTAACCTCAAAACCTAAGTCATTACCTAATGACATTTTCACTAATGAAGCTGCTAAACTACCTTCTTCTTGGACATAAGCAGATACAATTTTACCTTCTTTAATATATTTATGAACTAATTCATAGTTATCTACTGTGCTAGCAATATTTGGATAACCTTTTTCATCTTTAACAACTGGAATATAATATAGTTTGTTTCCGACAGTTTTTAATTCTGGAGTTATTACATCATTAATTTTTATTGGGGCACATGCAAATGAAATCAAAGTCTCTACTACATTTAAATCATTAAAAGTACCAGACATACTATCTTTTCCACCTATACTCGGACGTCCAATTTCTTGTTGAGCATAAATACTTCCTAGTAAACTTTGAGTAACTTTACCCCATTTAGTTTCATCTTTACCAAGTTTTTCGAAATACTCTTGGAATGAAAAATATAAGCTCTCTTTTGTCCCACCAACTGCATATACTTTTGCTACTGATTCTAGTACAGCATAAATCGATGATAAGAATGGTGAGTAATGAGATATTTTTGGTATAAATCCATAAGTTAAGATAGTCGCAGTATCACTAGTTGAATGCAGTGTAGGCAATGCTTGTACACTAGCTTGAACAGGTGTAAGTTTATGTTTTCCAGCAAAAGGCATTAGAACAGTTGAAACACCAATAGATGAATCAAATTTAGATGCTAAACCTTTTTGACAAGTTACATTTAACTCTCCTAATTCTGATAAAATGTTTTTGCGGTTAACTTCTTTATTTTCGAATGGATTATTAGATTTATTATCAACTAATCTAGCTTTTGTATGCTGTCTTACACCGCTTGTTTCTAAGAAATCAGCACTCATATCAACTACTTTTTCATCGTAGTAGTACATTTCCAATCTTCGTCTATCTGTTACAGTTGCCACATGAGCATATTCAATATTTTCTTTTTCACATTCTTTAACAAAAGTATCATAATCTTTTTTGTCTATAGCAACCGACATTCTTTCTTGTGATTCACTTGTTGCAAGTTCTGTAGCATTTAATCCATTATATTTTGTTAATACTTTATCTAGATGAATTTCAATTCCATCTGATAATTCTCCAATAGAAACACAAACACCACCAGCTCCAAAATCGTTACATTTTTTTATTAATTTTGTAACTTCAGGTTTTCTAAATAGTCTTTGAAGTTTTCTTTCCTCTGGTGCATTTCCTTTTTGTACTTGACTAGACATGGTCTCTAAAGAATCATTAGTATGCTCCACACTAGAACCACTAGCTCCTTGAATACCATCGCGACCTGTTCTACCACCGATCATAACAACAATATCACCAGCAACTAAAGTTTCACGCTTATAATCACCTTCTTTTACTGCTCCTACAACTGCTCCAACTTCCATATGTTTTGCTACATAGCTATCATCATATATTTCTCTGACAAATGTTGTTGCAAGACCAATTTGATTTCCATATGATGAATTTCCGTGTGCAGTTCCTTTTGCTATTTCAACTTGAGGTAATTTATGTTTTAATGTATCTTCTCTTTTTTGTAGTATATTACCACTACCTGATATACGCATAGCTTGATACACATAGCTACGTCCAGAAAGTGGATCTCGTATTGCTCCACCTATACAAGTACTTGCACCTCCAAATGGCTCTATTTCACTTGGATGGTTATGAGTTTCATTTTTAAATTGAATTAACCAACGTTCGTCTCTTCCTTTATTATTAATTGTAGTAAAGAATGAACATGCATTAATTTCTTCACTTACTTCAATATTTTCATCTTTCAAAATACCTACATGATATTTACCAATAATACTAGCCATATCCATTAAAGTAACAGGTTTATCATTTCTACCTAGTTCATCTCTAACTTTTAAGTAGTAATCATACGCATCTTGCATTTCTTTTCTAAATAGTTCAGATTCAATTTTTACATCATCTAGTACTGTCTCAAAAGTAGTATGTCTACAGTGATCACTCCAGTAACAGTCAAGAACATAGATTTCAGTTTCTGTTGGTATGCGTCCTTCTGTTCTAAAGTATTTTTGAATAAACTCTAAATCTTCAATATTCATAGCTAAAGAAAATTCTTTTTTTAATTCTTCAAGTTTTTCTTTTGAATAATCTAGAAAACCTTTTAATTCTTTTAAAGGCTTAGGTTCAGTATTTAAAGTAAACTCTAATACGCTTAAATCCTTAACACGTGCTTCTATTGGGTTAACCAGATATTCTTCAATCATTTTTAATTGTTCATTAGCCAACTTCTTATTAAAAATAACTAGCTTACCACTTCTAACAGTTGCTTCACTTTTAGAGTTCAACAACTTCAAACACTGAGTTGCGCTATCGGCTCTTTGATCGTATTGTGCAGGTAAAACTTCATAAGCAAAGTACTTCCCATCCTCTAAATCAATACTTTCAAAAACATCATCAACAACAACTTCAGAAAATACAGAAGTTTTAGCTAGTTTGTATGTTTCTTCATCAATATTATAAATATCATAAATTACATATATTTCAACAGAATCTAAACCTAAAGAATACTCAATATTTAGAGATTCCTTAAGCTGTAATTCTTCCTTATTATATCCTTCACGTTTCCTTACAAAAATTCTCTTGTTACTCATCATTACCTCCTAAAATAACATTTCCGTAAAAATTTATATGCCCAATCTTTCTATTTAGCCTTGGTTCTTTCTCGTACAAGTGTAAATAACCTTGTTTCTTAGTGATTAAATCTTTAAAATAATCTTCATCCTGGCCAAGGATGTTATATAAAGTTGTTTCTCTATTTTCTATCTTTCCTACTCTTAATCCACAAATAGCTTCAATATGTGCTCTAAATTGACTTTTTGTTGCAGACTGCATAGTAATATGTCCTGAATTATGAACACGAGGGGCTATTTCGTTAAAGACAACTTCTCCATTACTAATAAAAAATTCAACAGTTAAAACACCATAATATTCAATGTTTTCAAGAATTCTTTTAGTATATTCTATTGCCAATTTTTCTTGATCACTTGTTGCAGTTGTCGGTACCTTAGATCTATACAAGATATTATTTCTATGTTCATTTTCAACTACTGCTATTATTTGCACTTCGTACTTATCTTTGGATGCTACAACAGAAATTTCTTTATCTAACGAAATAAACTCTTCTAATATTGTTTGAGATTCTATTTCCTCTTTTTTAGATATTTTCTTTTGACCCTTTCCATCATACCCAAATCGCAAAGTTTTCATTAAATAAGTCTGGTTTATATCAATATCTGTATTATCTTCAACATGAATATAATTAACTGTTGGGATATCTAACTTTCTAGCAAATTCTTTTTCATAGTACCTATGTTGAGTAGTTCGTAAAACATCTGAACTCTGTACAAAATTATACTCTTTTTCGAGCTTAGCTAAACTATCAGCATCAATATTTTCAAACTCAAAAGTAATTACATTACTTATCTTGCATAACTCTTCTATCTTATTATAGTCGTCAAAGTTAGCTTCTATAAATTTATCGCTAAAAATTCTAGCACAGCAATCTGGGCTTGGATCTAAAATAGCAATTTTATATCCCATTTCTTTGGCGCTCATAGCTAACATTCTACCTAGCTGTCCACCACCAATTATTCCTATAGTTTGTCCTGGTAATATTGTTTTTATCATAATTTCATTTCTTCCAATACTATTCTTTCTTGTTCTTGTTTAAACTCTTTATACTTATTAGCATATTTTTCATCATTAATACCTAAAATTGACAAAGCACTTATTGCTGCATTTTTTGCACCAGCCACACCTATTGCCATGGTTAAAACTGGAACACCAGCTGGCATTTGAACAATAGAATATAGGGAATCTACACCACTTAAAACACTCGATTTAATAGGTACTCCAATAACTGGTAATGTAGTCATAGAAGCTACCATTCCAGGAAGATGTGCTGCTCCTCCTGCAGCTGCAATAATTAAACTGTATCCATTTCTTCTAGCATTCTTAGAAAATTCAACAAGTAAATCCGGTGTTCTATGTGCACTAACAACTTTCTTGTCGTATGAAATTTCAAATTCATCTAATAATTTACATGTTTCAATCATGGTTGTATAATCCGAATTCGAACCCATTATAACTGCTATTTTCATACATTAAGCTCCTTTTTTGTTTTTAAAGTTCGTTTTTAAAGCCTTATAAAGAAGAATTTAATTGTAACGTCCGTTTATATTTCCATTATACTCCTTTGAAAAATTTTTTTCAAGCATAAACAAAAAGAAAATCGAATTTTAGATTTACTTTTGTGTAATATATCATTAAAATCTTAACTTTCAAATAAAAAAAAACAAAATCATAAATATTATGATTTTGTTTTTATCCTAAGTCTCATCTATTCTTGTTGCAATTATTGTTCCAATAAACGCAAATATAGCAGAAACATAAAATACATACGATGTATTAATATCCCAAATTGCTCCCATTATATATAAACCTATTGACATACTTAATTGGAAGCATATTGCAGTATATAAATTTTGCATATCAATTATTTTCTCTCTGTTATACCTTTTATCTAATATTAAAATAAAAGCAATGTGTCCTGCAGCAAAAGTTAAAGCGTGTAAAGTTTGCATAATAGTAAATATATATATTATGAAAAATTGCTAACATTAACCATCGAACTGTCGCTGCTACACCTGAAAATACTAACAAATGTGTTGCTTTAATTTTACTAACTATTTTTTTTGAAAAAATAAAAAACAAAATTTCTGCAATTACTGATATATTTAGTAATAATCCTGATAACCATTTTGTATCAATATTCATACTTTCTAAGTATATAGCGTTGTAGTTATTATAAGCAGTATGTGATAACTGATATATAAAAACAACAACAATCAGTAAAAATGCATTTTTATCTTTTAAAATCCAACTGTATAACTTTTCTTTTTTATTTGTTCTATTTGTGGTATTTCCTAATTCTTTTACTAAACTAGGTTGTGGTAAAAACATAAATATCGTATATATTAAAAGAAGAAATATTAAGATATAATAAAGTGATTGTGCACCTAAATAACCTACTAGTCCACCAACAACAATACCAACGATTGTAAAGCTTAATGAACCAAAAGTTCTAGCTTTACCATAGTCTACATTTTCTTCT
>ERZ773207.471-NODE-471-length-14907-cov-3.661729_pt1 | contig 14907 bp, 5 predicted proteins | sample MGYA00580997_ERZ773207 | MGnify/ENA primary metagenome ERZ773207 (study PRJEB29015, sample SAMEA2738170) | human oral metagenome | biome: human oral; feature: human-associated habitat; material: saliva | place: China | collected 2239 ... | reverse complement strand
AAAAAGGAAAGACGCATATGTAGTTAATTTTAATAAAACAGGTTTTGATATGGTAAGATACGGGCAGTTGCCCGTATCACAAACACCCCTTTAGTTAAAAATTAATACAAAAGGAGGAATTATAATGCCGCTTAATAGAAACGAAAATGATGAGCAATATGATAAACTTCGTAATAAGCTTACGAATAAAGTATATGGTATTACTCCTGATTTATCTACAATGATGGATAGTTCAGATGACGTCGGATTTAACTTCGGTGGTAACTCCATTCAAAATACAAGTGGAAATGGAAATATAATAGATGCTAAAATAAGAAGTGGTAGAAAAGAGACAGACTTAGAAACTAAGTTCGTTGAGACTATGGAGAAGCTTGGAGAAAGATATGTAAACTCTATGCCTTATAATGAGAGAACTAGACTTATCCGTGAATCAAACTATATGCTTACACAAATGCCTCAGCTTCATACTACATTTCTTAATCTGACTAAGTTTATATTATCTCCTGATAACTATTCAGAAGATAAGATAATACAAGATATATACTTAAAGACAGATAGTGCTTTTACTCAAGCTGATATTGAAGCTATACTTGAGGAAAGAGGACTTTATAAGCACATAAAGGATTGTATACTTGCTTCTCTTGAAATAGGATATAGAAATATAGAACTTATGCCTTTACAAGATGTAGCAAATAAATTACTTGATAGAATAGATGGTAGAACCAATAAAGAAGCAAAGCAACTTATAGAAGGTAAGATGAATAATATAAATGGAACTAGAACTCCAAATATATATGCTTCAGCTCAAACTAATCTTGATAAGTATGATGTGACATTTTATGGAGAAGGAGAAAACGGTTTATCTACTAAAACTGTAATACCGGGTTCATTCGTTCGTATGTATAGAGAATGCTTTACACATGGAACTGTAGCACAAAGAAATGAACTGTCTTCGGTTGTATATGACGCTGTAGATGATGCTTTAGGACTAGGGAAATACAATAATACTTATGAGCTATATGCTGAATCTTATGCAAGACCATATAATACAAATGAAAGACAAAAGAGAATAGAAATGATGGCATCTCAATTCTTTTCTGAATCTCCATATTCTGTAGGACATAGAGAGTACATACTATCTCGTATGCACGATAAACTTATGGGTAAAAATACTTATGAGTCTTTCTTTACATCACAATCAGATAAAGCAAAAGCAAAGACTTTAAGAGATACTACACTGTATGGAGAAGCCGATGATGCTACAAATGCTGAATTTAAGAAGGCTTTAGCTGAGCTTAAAAGAAGTGCTAAATCTAAAAGAAAATCAAGAATAAAAGATATGGCTGGTTGTTATATACAAGAGCTTGATGATGAGAGAACTCACCCTGTTATAGTTAATAAAGAGCTTATAGGAGTATATCATATAGATACTTATATGGATTATGCTTTAAATAAAACACAAGTTCATAATATTAATAACGTAATAGGTTCATCTAAGATATCTGATAGTGCTGACTATAGAGATAATCCTTTAATAAGAAAGGATATAATAGAAGGACTTTCTAATATCTTAAAGTCTCATATGGATACAAACTTCATAACTGAGAATAGAAGAATACTTGGAAGTATATTAAAGGTTCTTGAAGAGCATGACATGTATCAATCTCAATTTAGGGTAAGATTTATACCAAGAAAGTATTTAGTTCCTTTCCAAAATGAAGAATCAAATAATGGTATAGGAAAGTCTAAACTTTTGTATGCAAGAATACCTATTCTATTTTGGACGCTTTTACAACAAGATAAAATGATGACAAAGTTATTCTACGAAAAGGATAAACTTGCTATAAAATATAAGACTACTTTTGCTCAAAGCTTATTTAACGATAGAGAAGATGCAATGGAGATATTTACAGACTTATTCCCTCTACCATCTGAGCTTACAGACTTTACAAGAGTGCATCAGTCTATGGCAACTATTGGAAGACTTCTGATACCAGTTGATAAAGGTGGAAATGAGCTGTTCTCCGTTGAAAGAATAGAGGGACAAAAGTATGATACTTCAAATGACGACTTTATGAAACAGCTTGAAGATATAATAGAAAATATTATAGGTTTCCCATTGTCATCTTTAAATCAAGCTGAAAAGAGTTATGATTATGCTACATCAATAATTGCACAAGATGGAAGACTTACTCAGATGATAACTGACTTGCAAGCTCACTATCAACCTATGGCTTCAGAACTTGCAACTAAGATAGCAAGATATGAAACTGGAGAAGACGATATCTATGTTGATATTACATTCCCAGCACCTAAGCTTTTAACTTCTAATATCAGCAATGACAACGCTCAAAAGTTTAATGAGACTGTAAATAATATGATTAATATGTACTATGGAGAAGAAGCTGAAATACCTACTGAAAAGAAACTATTTATAAAAAGAGAAATAGTAAAAGAGTTATTCCCAGCGTATGACCATAGTGATATATTAGAAACTATTGAAGAGAAATGGAAAGCACATAAGGCTACATTTATGGATAGTTTGGGAGCAAATACTGGAGAAGAATAAATATGTTATTGGTGGGGTTTATCCCCACCATAACTGCCGTTTACGAACATTTTCTTAGTTTTAACCTGCAAAGGAGGTATAATAAATGGCTGGTAAAAAAGAGTCTACATATACGTATAATGCTAAAATGAGTATGAGAAATCTTGGTAATGATTTATCTGCATCTTATTTTACGAATACTAAAAATGTGATTTCTGATGTCAAGAGTGGATATCAGGAAGTTGTAAATGGTAAAAAGTCTTCCGGCTTTAACGGAATTAAAAATAGATTAAAACAAACTGCTCTTTTTAAATTTGCTACAGATTTAACAAAGAATGCGTTTGAAGGATTAAGAACTGGGAAGTTTTATAAATCTGATGATGAATTATATGGAATGGATGAGTCAGCATTTGACTTCGATTTTGATATTGATACATCATCAGGAGATAATTTTTTCTACGACGATAGTGGGGATGGTACCCCACAACAGGCTAGTTCTGAGCCTGCAAAATCTTACAAAGGAGATGCTACTACATTTGGTGCTGTTGGTAAACTTGCTAAATCTATGACTGGTGCATCAAAGGCTTCTTCTAATGCTGTTATAAATGCAACTGTAGAAGGTTTATTTAAAACAGCTCATTCTATAAACCAAACTATTGTATCAGCTACAGCTGATTTAAAAGCTGAGGTTATAGAGCATAAAGGATATTTAAAAAGTATAGCAGAGACAGCTAAAGAGCAATTAGTACAACAACAAAAGCTGGTTGCACTTCAAACTGAAATGCTTACTGAACATAAAGCAATGAAGGAAATGTTCTCTGATTACATGCTTCCTAAGATTAATAAAAAGGAAGATGAAACTGAAAGAGGTATTCCTGAATGGTATAATGCTATGAGAAAAGGAAAAATGCTTGAGAGTATAAAGTCTATAGGTGGAGAAGCTGTTCGTGCTGTGGATATGGAAAAAACTCAAGGAATGTTTTCTATAGCAAAAGCAATGTTACCGATGCTTCTTATGGCATACGGAAAGAATCCATTTAAGCTTGTAAATGATTTCGTATTAGAACCATTCTTGAATAATAAATTCGGATTAGGTGATATGTCTAAAAAGCTTGAAAGAACGTTTAGCTCAACACAAGATTTTGTCAATAGACAGTTTATGACAATGTCGTTATCGTCTAGTCCAACTTTAAGAGCTATGGGTTCTGCACTGATGGTTAAACCTGAATCTATAGATAATGTAAAGACTGATAAGTATAAACCATCAGAAAGAGCATTCTTTGATGGAGCGACAAGAGAAGCTATCGTTAATGTAATCCCTACTTATTTATCATCTATGGTATCATTACTTTCTGGTAAAGAAAGAACTGTATATGATTATAATAAAGGTGTATTTAGAACTATGAGTGAGGTTAGTAGAGAGTATAAGGATAACTTGCCTACTCTTGACTACGAAACAGAAAAACTTACATCACTTATAGAAAAGAAGATGGACGAAAAAGATAAGAAGAATTTGGATAGAGACCGTTTAGAACAGTTATCAAAAATTATAATGGTTAATTTATCTAAAAGTGGATACGATTTAGCATCTATAAAGAATCACTCATATGCCGATGCTAAATCTCATTTTAACTTAGGCGATAAAGAACTTTCAGAATCTGATTTCTATAAACTTCGTGATATATTTGCAAGAATGGAAACTGACGAAGATACAGCAAGAAGATTCCAAGAGCTTAATAAATCTACAAAGAATTTTACAAATAGTAGAAATACATATAATGAAAATATTGCAGTAACTGGAAGAATGACAGGATATATGCCACTTTTCAACGGTTCTAATAAATTAGATGGTGGAGCTACACTTGGTTTATCTGGTGGTAGAGATGGTAAGGGTAATGTTTATAACTATGAACACCCATTACAAGCTGAACGTGAACAAGCTATACTTAAAAATAAAGACGGACTTGTTGGAAATATTTTCGGTACTACAATGTCTGATGAAGAAGTGGAAATGACTAGAGAGTTTACAGAGGAGAATCGTAAAGGATTTAAAATATTCAAAGGACAGATAAATACATTTCTTAAAGACATTTTCAATTCAGATATGGTGAAAAAACTAAATCTTGATAGTAAAAAATGGTACCAAGATTTTATGCAAACTTCACCATACGCATTACAAAGTATAATAGGTTTTCAAAAGAAGATAGAAGAAATCACTGGAGGTAAATTAACAGAAGAGCTTCTAAATGTCGAACTTGATAGATTTGATGTTACTGATAAAGATAAAGAGAAGATAAAGGAGTATCTTGCTGATACAACATTATCAGCTGAAGATAGAAAGAAGAAGATAAAGGATATACTTATGTCGTCTTCAGCATTTAAAAAGAAAGTTGAAGAACTTAAATCTGTATTTAAGAAAAGAAGTGGAATAGATATAGATGAGAAAATTCAAGATGCTAAAAATGTAATAAATGATGTGTCATCTGGTGGGTCTGAAACTGATGTTGGAGAGAAGATAGAAAAAACTAAAAATACTATCAAAGATTATGCTGTTAAAGCAAAAGATACAATAAAAGATGCCACTAAATCTGGTATAGAAAAGACTAAAGAGTTTTATGAAAAGAATAAGGAAACTATTTGGAATGTATCAAAAGCGGCAATGATAGGTGCAGCAGGTGTTGGTATCTTTAAGACTTTAAAGAAATCAATGGTTGGACCTTTAATTGGTGTAACAGGACTTGCTTCTCCCATAGCATTAGGTGCTATAGCATTAGGTGCTGGAATATATGCTTATAAGAATAATATATTTGATAAGCTATTTGGAGATAATAAGAAAGCAAAAGAACTTCGTGAAAAGACTGGAAGAATTTTAAAATCTACTCTAGTAGTAGGTGGAGGAATAGCCGGTATTTCAGGAATATTATCTCTTGCAACTCCGTTAGGTTTCATAGGTCCAGTTAATGCAGCTCTTGCAGGACTTGCTATATCAATAGCTGGAGAATCAAAAGGATTTAAGAGATTCTTATTTGGAACTGAGGAAGGTTCATTCTTGTCAAACTTAAAGGTTTGGATGATAGGAGATAAAGAGTCTGGTAAAAAGGGTATTCTTACAAAGATGACAGAAAAGGTTACTGGTTTCTTCTCAAAAGGATTTAAGTCTATGGGAAGATGGTTTAAGCTTGATGTGTGGGAACCACTTAAATCAACATTTAAACCAATAAAAGACTTTATGTCAAATACAGCAACTAAGATACTTGGAAGCTTTACTGGACTTGGAGATAAACTTACAGGTTCATTTACAGCAGACTTCGTAAAGCCTTTCTTTGCTAAAATGAAAGAAAAGGTTATAGACCCAGTTGCGGGATTCTTTAAAAAGATATTTGGTGGAATATTTGGTTTCTTAGGAAAGATAATAGCTGCACCATTTAAAGGACTTAGAACTCTTATTACTGGACAAACTGACAGCACTGTATTTGCTAGTAACTATGGTTCATCAAATGCTCAAGTTGCTGAAAAGGCTGAGTATAAAGCTAATATATCAGCTAAGGAAAAATTATGGAATGATAATAAATATAGAAGCGTTACTGATATTATGGCGGACCCAAATCTGTCTAATAAAGATAAGAAAACTCTTCGTAAGATGAGAGCTAAAGAAGCCATGAGAGATGCTAATGAAAAGGCTGCAAAAGAAGCTACACAAAAAGCAAAAGAAGAAGATGAAAAGGATAAAGAAGGTAAATCAGGACAAGGTATCTGGGATACAGCTACTAAGTATTACTTCAATCAAAATAAAATAACTTCTAAGATATTTGGTGCATTTATGGGTAATTCAACTCTTTGTGGACTTGCAGCTCTTGCTCAAGCAATATCAGCTGTACTTGACGCTAAGATAGAACCAGCAACACTTGCACATAAATCTTTCGGTTGGGTAGGTTCAAGAGATGGTGTATCGCCTGAATTTATGCTTGAAGTTTGTCGTAAGTTTGGTATAGGTGCAAGATACATGAAAAATCCTAAATCTGAGACTATGAAAAAGATTTTGAAGAAAGATACTATAATGATAGTCGAAGTTGATGATTTTGAAACTGATAATCTTCACTACTTAGTAGTAAGAAGAATTGAAGGTGGAATGGCATATTATTCTGACCCTGCAAGAAGAAAGAATATGGTTGTATCTGTAGACTTACTTGAAGCAAAAGCAAGAAGAGCAGTTTATTTATATAGAAAAGCTGATACTTCTTCTCAAGTTGCAACTGGTGCACCAAGTGTTCCTATAAATAAAGAAGTTGAAGTTATAGACCCACAAAAGATGGTAAACGAAGCTAAAGAAGCACGTATGAATGGAATAGTGGGAACAGTAAAAGATTTAATAAATAAGGCAAAAGGAAATGTAGCAAAAGCTAAAGCATCTGATACGGGAGATGCTGATGAAATACTAGAAGCTGATGGTTCTAAAGTTAAGCCCGGTCTTATATCTAAAATAAAAGGATTATATAATTCTGCAAAGGATAGAGTTGTAGGAGCGGCTACTTCTGCAAAAGATAAACTTCTAGGTGGAGCTTCTAAAAAGAAAGCGGCTGAATATATGACTGGTAAAAAATCAGATTTATATATAATGCTTAAAGATTGGAAGAAGAAGTACCAAGAAGATGCTATAAGACTAAAAGAAACTATAGAGCTTCAAACATCATCTCTTGCATACAATGCTGAGTATATTAAAAGAATACTTGTAAAAGTTCATGGAGATATACCGGGATTTGGAGATAAAGATATAAAGAATAGACACTTCTCAAAACTAGGAAACTGGTTTAAAAGAAAGTGGAGACAAGCAAAAGCTTTACCGGGCAAAATAATATCTTTCTTATATACTAAATTCTTACAACCTATATGGGACGCTACTAAGAAAACATTTGGAGCATTCAAGATGTTTTTATGGAATTTCCCTAAATGGATATTCAAACAAGGTTGGTCTAAGATAGTAAAACCTATGCTTAATCTAGGTCTTAATATGATTAAAGGATTCTATGGTGCATTTAAAAATGTTGTAGGTTTCTTTAAAGATATAGCTGTAGGATTTGTAAAAGGTGTTGGTACAGTATTTAGAATGGCAGTTAAAGGTCTATTTGATAGTGTAGTATATACTATAACTCATTTAAAAGATATTATGACTGGTGTAGGTAAAGCTATATGGACAGCTGTAAAAGGCGTAGGACACTTTATTAAATGGGGAGTAGAAGCTATCGGTTCTACTATTAAGTGGACGGTAGAAACTATAGGAAAAGGTATAGGTTGGCTTATAACAAAGGCTGTTGATTTGGCTGGATTTGTAGGTAGGTCTATTCTAGGTTTATTTGGAATGAAGCGTAAGGCTGCACTTCAAGAAGTCTTTGTTGTCGGTGGTACACTAGATAGCGTAAGAGTTGTTGAAGTAGTTAAAGCTGTCGGTGCTGTAGATTTAGAATACACTGAATCTTTAGAAAAGAAATTAGGTCCGGGTGCTGGTGCTATACAAAAGGCTATAAGGTCAGGTAGAAGCACTTGGGAGAGATTAACTGGTAGAAGAAAATCTCCTAATATGAAATCTGGAGAAGAATACGCAAAGATTGATAAAAAGCAAGATGCGGAAGCTCAACAAGCAATCGCATATGTTGATGGAGAAGGTAAACCAGTTGAAGAAAAGAAAGAAACTTCTTGGTGGGAAAAATTATTTGGAGGATTAATTCTTGGATTCGCTGCTTGGAAGACTGGACTTTTAGGAACAATAGTTGATGCTTTGAAGAGTGGTTTTGGTTCATTAAAAGACTGGTTTAAAGGATTCTTCTTTGGAGATGAGAATGACCCAGATAGGATAGCCGACCAAGATAAAGACCGTAGTGATAAGAACGCATTTGGATATGGTACATTTGGTAAAAAGGTAGAAGCATGGGATAAGACTTTAGAAAATGGACTATTTGGACTTAGAGGTGGACACATAGATAGAGGACTTCAAAAAGACCATTCTATTGTAAGTGGTGTTCACATGGTAGCAAGACCTTTACTTAAAGCTGGAGCTAAGATTGGACTTACTCAAGCCGCTTATCGTGGTGGTAAGGCTATGACTACCGCAGCGTTTAGTTGGGTTAAAACTCACTTTCTTGACGCTGTTAAAACTTGGCTAAAGACATCTAAGGTTGTTAAATGGTTCTTCTCAACTAGAATGGTTGAAGGAATAGTTAAGTTCTTTGCTAAATTTGGAGAAAAGGCTGCAAAAGATGGAGCAAAAGCTGTTGCTAAAAACACAGCAGAGACTACATTAAGAAGTGCAGCATACGTTGCTCCACCAGTAGGATTTATAGTTGACGCACTATTCTTTATAGGAGAATTCTTATGGGGTATGTGGAAATCATCAGATATAATGGGACTTAACTCTAATAAGGTTACATGGTCTATGAGACTTGCTGTTGGATTTGCAAATGCTCTATATGGACTTGCTACATCAAAATGGTTCTTAGCTTGGATACCTATTGTATTTCCAATAGACTGGATAGCAAGAAATGCTTATTATTATATCTTTGCAAATGATGAAGAAAAAGCAGAATACGATAAAAACCATGAAGAATGGGAAAAGGATATGAAGAAACTTCTTGAAGAAGAAGAAAGAAAGAATAAAGACCAAAGAGCGATTGAGGAAAGACTTGCAAAAGAAAGAATGAAAATCGTAGATGGTGCTATGGATATTAACGACGATAGTGGTTGGGATTATAAGCCTATGACAACTACAACTAATCTGGACGCTGAGGCTGCTGAAGTTGAAAGTCAAAAAAGACTTGCTGGAACACCTGATGCTGAACTTAAGAAACAAGCACTGGAACAAAGTAGCAAATATACAAAAGAAGGTAAGGAAGCAGAAGATAATAAAAAGAGAGCCGAACTTGAAAAGAAGATTGCTGACAGAAAGGCAGCGGACGCTAAGCGTGAAGCTGAAAGACAAGCTAAGAAAGAAGCACAAGATGCTAAATCTGAAGCCGCTAGACAAAGACTTCTGGGTGCAATGTATGGAGATGGTGCTGGTTATGGAACTGGTCCTGCTTCTATAAGCGTCATGACTGAAGAACAAAAGAAGAAACTTAAAGCTGGAAATAATATGTTTAATAGAATGACTGGTAAGAATACTGGACCTACTCCAATAGAGGCTGCAAAAGAAGCTATCAAAAATGGACAAGACCCGAATGCAGCAGCAAAAGCCGCCGCAGATGGACAATCTGTAATTGCAGATAATGTAACATTACCAGCTGGTAGTGACCCACTTAGTACAGATGTAGTGGTTCAAAGTGCAGACTCAGTTGTATCTAATATTCGTGATTATGAAGCAGGACCATCAAACGCTATGACAGACGCGTTAAACGCTTCTATGTTTGGTGGAAATGCAGACTTCATTAAGAACTTAAACCTTACTGCTCTTGCAAGTAGTATCGGTAGTATGTTCGGAATAGATATGTTCGGTAATAGTTTAAACTCAGGAGATGGTGGTACTGATGGTGGCGGTATGCCAAGTGGAGTTGTCGACTACGGTAAAGCAGACACAAGTGGAGTAAAATCTCTTATGTCTAAGTATCCTTCGTATAAGCCACAAATGGTTGCAGCTTGGAATACAGCTAAGAATTTATTTGGACTTAATACAGCAAGAGACTTATTTAGAATATCATATTCTGAATCTGGATGGAATCCTACTATTGTAAACCCATCACAATATCCAGCCGCTGGACTATTCCAAGTAGTTCCGGGTTCTCGTGTTGAATGGGGATTTGATGGTAGAAACGATAACCCAATAAATCATACTCCAGAAGACCAAGTTATCCGTGTCGGAAAAGCAATGATGAAAAAGATGAAAGAAAAAGGTAGAGACCCTGTATATAAATATATGTATAGAGCTCTACACTTACCTGTCAGCGTAAACCAAGATGACAACTGGTACTACTATGGTAAAAATGGTCCTCGTCCAAGTTGGTATAAAGCGAACAGTGCACTTGACTTAGATGGCGACGGTTATGTACGTAACTGGGAAGTCGAAAGACATGGTATGAAGAAATGGGCGTCAGCTGATGCTTCTGCAAAACTTCTAGGTTTTGAAGGATTCGTTGATGGTTCATCTGCAGCTGCTTCTAAGAGTAGTGCTATAAAACCACCTACTACAACTAATATCTTAGCTAAAGGTATAAATGATGCTCTTAAAGAAAAATCAAGTGACAAAAACCAAGATAACGGCAATGTGAAAGCTGGATACGGACCTATGCGTCATGTAAACCAAACTTCTCCAAAATGGAATAAACTCTCAATGGGTGGAATGTCATTTAAAGAAGCTGGTTGTGGTCCTGCTGTTATGGCTATGCTACTTGATAAGCTAGATATTAAATATGATATGGCTGAACTTGTAAGAAAAGCTGTTGCTATGAAGCAAGGTCCTATGGGTGGAACGCCTATGAAGTATTTTAAAATTGTACTTGCTGAGCATGGGGTATCATCTGCTATTCTTGCGACAAATGTTGTTAAGACATTCATAAGTGAGCTAAAAGCGGGTAAATCTCCTATACTTCTTACAGTATCATCAACTGGCTCTCCTCACTTTATAATAGGTAAGGAAATAAAGAATGGAAGATTATACATCAATGACCCAGAGAAGACAAGTTCTGATGCTATTACTCTAAACGATATAAGACTTCGTAAAGCGAAAGCTATACTTGTTTATAAAGTTAAGGGTAGTGTAAAGAATAAACTTAGAACTGCGATTGATGTAGTCAAAGGTGGTTACGGTGCAGTTAAATCCTTTATAGCTCCTAAGTTTGAAGGATTTGGAAATGCTAGAGAAGCTATTTATAATGTCGTAGAGCGTATGGTTAAATCTGGAGCCTACGGTCCTGCTATCGTAAATAACAATACTAGCAATAATTTCGATGATGCTACTAAGGTTATAAAGGCTGTAAAACATGCACAAAGTAGTAATAAGAATGTGACAGACTTATTATCATCTATTGACTCTAATATAGAAAAGATGTCTAAGGCTGGGACTAACGAACAAATTGGTGATGGTAGCATACTATCTTCTATCTTAACAGAAGTAAAAAATACCAACGCTTACCTTGCTAAACTTATTGAAGTTATGGCAAATGCTGTAAGTGGAGGCAATTCAAAACTTACTGTAAATGGTAGAAATATTATGACTACTGTCGGTGGAATACCACAACCAGTTACGAACGGAGTTTCACCTGACACTGTCGATTTCTATAGAACTGTAGATAGAATAGTAAGAGGTCAGGCATTATAATATAATTGGGGTGGGCTAGTCCCACCTCATTAAATTATTAAGTAAGGAGGTTACATATATGTACGAAGAACAAGAACTACCAGCTGGAACAGGCACTGGAAAGAAATCTGGTGGAGGCGGAAAGGGTAAAGGTTCAGGTGGTGGAAAGGGTGGCGGTAAATCATCAGGTGGAAAAGGTTCATCAAAAGCAGCAGCACACGCAGCGGCGTCTAAAATACCGGGTGCAGGAGCAGGAGCTGCAAAGCACGGTGTACCTAATGCTCCGCGTGGAGCAACTGAAAGCGATATATCAAGAAGTGCAGGAGACGAAGCTTTAGTTAGAAGACTGATGTTTAAAGATTTACACCACTATTTATCAGAATCAGCAATGGGTTCTCCTCTTGGTATAATGTCAAGAGATGAGAGATTTGATTTGAATGCTCTTATGGGAGCACCATTTAAGTTTTCAGAAACTGATGACCCGCCTTTACCGGGTACAGTTGAATTTGGAAGAAGTTATGCAAAGCAGTTTCTATCTTGGGGACAAATAGTTACATTCTCTCCCGGAACAGCACTGTTCTTACCCGGGGTTTCAAAAGAAACAAAAGAAAGTTTTGCAAATTCTCAATCAAATACCGGAGAAGGAGCTGAGTCTACAACTGATGTAGAAGGTTTGCAATCTGCTATATTTGAAAAAAGTGGAGGTAAGTTATATGCTTTTACTCCAGCAAAAACTACATACTTTGCGTATGTCAATGTAATATGGAAGCACCTATGTCTACTTGCTGGTATATCTAATCTAAATAGCCAAATTGCAAGTTATGTGACAAATGGAGCGACATCTGATATTGCACATATAGATTGGGGTAAAACTGTAGATGTTGGAAATAGTTTACATAGAATACTGCTAGAGCAAACTGGTGTATCTGGTGGACAAAAGGCTGCAAATGGTTTACTTGAAAACTTTCAGGCTTGGCTTGGAGATACTTCTTTTTTGGCATCTCTTGATGCAACTCAAGCATACATTCCATTCTATCATGATGGACCTATAACATCAAATGACGCATTTGATAACCAAACGGGTGAGTCTATGATAGGACAAAAGATAAATGAATTTGGTGGAGCTGAGCTTATGAGAGAACTTGCTTTCCTTACAGGGAAGTCATATGAAGCTATAGCTGAGCAAGATGATAAGGGAAACCCGAATCAAACATCTGATGCGAAATCTATAATAAAAGGTAAACTATGGGGTATAAAGACTATAGTGCCAGATATATGGAAAGACGCTTCATCTTCATCAAGAGAGCATACATTTACTTTTAAATTTGCTTGTGCTGAAGGTTCGATGGAATGTTATGCTATACAATGTCTAAGACCACTTGCTCATCTTCTTGCAAATACACTACCTATACATAGTGTAGGTAACTTTGGATTCTCTGCTCCACTTTTGTGTAGAGTTTATGCAAGAGGTATATCAAATATTGATGTTGGTATGATTACTTCACTTGCGATACAAAAGGACCCAAAAAGTGTTGCTGCAAATGGAATTATGATGGATATGACAGTTACAGTTACAGTTAAAGACTTAACACCTATAGTTGCTTTGCCACATTCAAGAAATGGATTTAGAGCACAAACTGCTGTAGGTTACATATCTGTACTTGGTGGACTTGCTGGAGTTAATGCTTCTTTATTCCCATGGCAAAAACTTGAAGTTGGAATAGGACTTGAAGGACTTAAGACAATGCTATCACCTACAGCAAATATTGCAGGGTTTGGAAGATATATGTCTGATAAGATAGGAGCTATAAAAGTCTGGCTTAGAAATTAAGGAGGGAGTATGCTTAAGTTTTCAGGAGCGAAAGCTAAAGAAAGAGTGAATTATACAAAAGAAAGATATACTCCAAGTTACATAGAAAAGGTTCCTCAAAGTGAAAGGTTATTCCCATACTTTGATGAAAGACTTGTAATTACTGTACATGGAGAACCGATAGCAGATTCTCGTCCAAGATTTTTAAAAGAAAGAGATGGAACTTATAACCCTCATAAAGCTTTTCTTATGAGGGTTTTTAAATCTGTATATGAGCAAGATGAACTTCTGCAAAAAACGCTTATAGAAAGACCTCTTGGTATGAGAATTAAATCTTTTGTGACACCAGAAAAGAAAATTTCAAAAGCTATTGGAGTTGACATAATTGATGAGAAATCGCTCTCTATCAAACAAAAAGATAACGATAACATCGAAAAAGTACACTGGGATGTAATGCAAGATGAAAAGTATTCTGTCATTTTAGATGACAGATTAGTCGCCGTAAATGAGACTATACAAATGTATTCTGTAGACCCAAGAATAATTCTTGAGATTCATTATCCAAGCGATGAGATGCTTAAAATGCAATCAAAGTATTTTAAGCCTTATATAGAGCATATAGAGCGTCTTGCAACTTATAGAAAAGCTAGAATATATCCAAAGTATATATTTACTATATCTAATACAAAGATAGATAAATTTCCAGAAGTATTCTTTAATAATATATCAAAGTGTGAACTTACTGGGAAACAAGTTGAGAATATATTGCACCTTTATAAAGCTGATGAAATAAAACTTCTTATGGAATATTTAAAGGCAAAACCTTTAACTAGAGATAAGAATGTAGCTTATATAAAGGAAGCAGTTGTGAAAGGAACTTATCCTATAACTATTAAAAAGAAGAACTTAAGGAGGCTTAAATAATATGATGGATAAAAATAAATTACATTTAGTTGCGTGCTATGCGGCATCTATTTGTGTTGATGATAGTTACACAAGATGTAAGGAAGCGTTAGAGGCAGATTCGGTAGATGAATTACTATCTGATGCTGTAGTTAAAAGAAGTTTAATACTTGCTTCTATTCCTGTAGTAAAAGATAACGATGTTATTAAAGCTGTAAAAAATGATGCTTATTTTGTAAACAGCTTTAAGTTACAAGTGAAGACACTTGTATCAACAACTAAGTTTTATAATTAAAATTAAAATATAAATAGCTATAGTAAGTTTAATTTCATTACTAATATTGTAGTTAAATCCTTGTTTAATAA
>ERZ773207.466-NODE-466-length-14942-cov-10.998992_pt1 | contig 14942 bp, 12 predicted proteins | sample MGYA00580997_ERZ773207 | MGnify/ENA primary metagenome ERZ773207 (study PRJEB29015, sample SAMEA2738170) | human oral metagenome | biome: human oral; feature: human-associated habitat; material: saliva | place: China | collected 2239 ... | reverse complement strand
GGGCTGTGTCGGGCCCTCCCGTCCGGTTCTACTGGAGGGGACGAGGCCGTGGCCGGCTTTCGCGTTCCTCTTTCTTCCGGATGCTCCCCGGTGATACCCCGCAAGCGGGCCGGATCGTAGCGAAAATCCAGTGTAGCGAAGCCTCTGGCCGCGTGCCCACCGTGGGGGCGTCTATCCGCCCACAGCGCAGCGCACGCCCCTCCGGCCAGGCTCGACCTGGCTTGTAGCCGCCGCGCCCGCCCTCCCAGTCCGGCCACGGCCTCGTCTGGGGTCTGCCGGGCGCCGAGTGCACACTGAAGCCGGAGGCACCCGGGCCTCGTCCGTCCGCGGCAAACGGCGCGTACTGCCGGGCTGGGCTGGCCCCTGGACTAGAGTTGTGGGGTGATTGAAACGGAAACGAAACGCCCCGTGCGCCCCTGGGGTGCGCTCGTCGGCGCGTGCCTGATCGCGGCGCTGGTGGCGCTTTGGGCGATGCAGGGGTCCCTGTCCGGCGCGGGGTTCCCGCTCGGCCGCGCCGCGACGATCGCCGTGGGCATGACGCTCCAAGCGATCCCCTTCCTGCTCCTGGGCGTGGCGGTCGCCGAGCTGATCGAAGCCTACATCTCCCCCGCCCTCATCGCGCGGGTCTTCCCGACGAATCCCCTCGCCTCGGTGCTGACCGCCCTTGTCGCCGCTTTCGCGCTGCCCGTGTGCGACTGTTCTGCCGTCCCGATCTTCCGTTCCCTACTACGCAAGGGCGTCCCCCTGTCGGCGGCGACGACGCTCATGCTGGCCTCCCCAGCGATTAACCCACTGGTGATCGCCTCCACCTACTACGCCTTCGGCTCCTGGTCGCTCGTGGGCGCGCGCGTCGGCCTGTCCATCATCGTCGCCGTGTCGGTGGGCCTGTCCATGCTGATCGCCGCCCCGGCGGCGCTGCGCGAGACAGGCTACGACGCGCACGCGGACGGATGCGGGTGCTCGGATGGGTGCGAGGTTCCCGACCGGAGCGTGGCGGGAGTCCTGGCCGCGACGGGCCGCTCGTTTGGGCGGATTTTGCCGTTCCTGCTCGGAGGCGTGGCGGCGTCGACGCTCGCGCAGGTGCTATGGCCCGTGTCCTCTCTCCTGTCGGGGCTTCCCACGTGGGGAGCTCTTGCGCTCATGATGGGCGCCGGTTTCGCCCTGTCCCTGTGCTCCTCGTCTGACGCGGTGATCGCCCGCTCCCTGGCTTCACTGGCTCCCGCGGGGGCCCTCATGGGCTTCATGGTGTACGGGCCGATGATGGACGTGAAGAACGTGGCACTGCTCGCATCGCAGTTCCGCGGCTCGTTCGTGGCGCGCCTGTTCGCCACGGTCACGGTAATCGCCGCGTGCGTCGTGGGCGGCGCCTGGTGGATGGGAGTCTTGTCGTGAAGCTGATCGATCGCATCGCACCCGCCGTGGAGACGCTGAGCCTGGCCGCCCTGGGCGCCGGCCTGCTGTGGATGTCCCTATCGGGTCGTTACGGATCCTTCGTTCCCCCGTCCGCGCGCCTGGGCATCATCGCGTCGGGAGTCGGGCTGCTGGCCTGCGCGCTGGCACTGTCCTCGCGCCTGGGCACAGGCGAGGTCTCGCCGACCTCCCGCAAGGGACTCACACGCGGACTCGTCGCCCTCCTGGCCGCCCTGATCCTCATCCTCCCCTTCCGCGTCTCCCCCTCCGAGCTGGCCGCGACCACCATTAGCGCACGCGCCGCCGACGCTGAGGACGAGGCCGTGGCGGACCCCGCCGACACGCCCGAGCAGAGCCCCTCCCCCTCCCCCGGCGACGGGGATGGGGGTACCCAGGGCCAGGCCCCCGATGGGAGCCAGAGCGCAGGCGCGGCCCAGGCCTCGGCGTCCGGGACGCTGGAGCTGACGACGGAGAACTTCGCGGCGCAGATTGAGGAGCTGTCGTCTCACGGGAAGGTGCACGACGGGCAGCGCGTGGAGCTGACGGGCTTCGTGATGAGCGAGGCGTCGGCGCGCGGGCAGGCCGCAATTCCCCGATTGGCGCAGGGAGATAGCTTCGCGTTGGCGCGCATGGCGATCTGGTGCTGCGCGGCTGACGCCTACGCGATCGGCTTCGTGGTGCGCTCACACGAGGCGGCGCCCCCGGCCGACACGTGGGTGCGCGTGAGCGGCACGCTGCGCCTGCGCGGGACGAAAGCGCTGGTCATCGACGCCGATTCGGTTGAGGTGACGAGCGCGCCGGATCCGGAGTTCGTGATTCAGTCGCGCTAAGGCCATGAGACGACGATCCGAGCGTCGACTCACATGTCCAAACAGTCCCCCGCGCCGGCAAATATGCGTATACTCTCATGCATCCGATCAACAGTTACATGCCAAGGGTCGCCATGTTTCGAAACGTCATCACCGCCGCACTCAGCTTGTCCTGCGTACTCGCTATGAGCGCCTGCGTTCCCAAGACCACGCCGCCAGAGGCGGCACCATCTCCGGCGACCACGACGACACCGACGCCCACGACACCGAGCGCACAACCCGCCTCCCCGTCGCCGAGCGCCGTAGCTCGCGACCCCCTCGAGGACAAACCGATGCACGGACTCATCATCGGGGACTCCCTCGTCGATCCCTATCACCCTCGCGGAACTGACGCACGCTTCCGAGCAATCGACCCCACCACGGGGCAGGTGGTTGCCATGCGCATATTTCGATCGAAACCTGTCGACGAAAACGACGACTTGATCTCTGGCCACGACTGCGCCTTTAACGACTGCTATTCCCGTGATTATTCGTACCGCACGCGCATATGGGCCGAGAGTTTGACATCTGCCAAGCACGTCGGATACTACGATACCGACGACAACATCACGGACGTATCTGCCATGGTGCCGCTCCTCGACAAAGACGCTGACTGTTACGATAGCGCCCCAACCTTCTCAGCCGACAATTACTTCTACTTTATGCGGGAATGCCGTGAAGATCACGGCACACGCTCAATGTATTATCGCGTCGCAATCGGCAGCACAACGCCGGAACTCGTGCTCACTATCGAACCGTCAGACCCTCGCGATCGTCATCTCAATTTGCTGGCTGGAACGGATCTCACGACGGACATAGATACGGGATGGGCGCAAGGAAACGACGTGAATCACCTGTGCGCAACCGACAACTCGAGCATCTCAAAAGATAACAAGTGCTTCGACATAGACGACCGTCTAGGAATCTTCAGCTACACCGCAACGGACGCTACTACTCGCTCCAAGGTGGAGCAGGGCTACTACTATGAGGAAAAGAGTCTCTACAAGCCCTACGACGACCCAGGAAAATATCGACTGTTCGACGGCTACAGAATTATTGTCAGTCCCGACGCTCAGCAACTCGCGTTTGTCATGTGGGACAAAACGCACACAGACTATTATCTTCACATCCTCAACGTTGATGGGACCGGCGATCACACAATCCCCGTCGTGGATGACGGTATCAACGGCTATGGTCCAGTCGCCTGGCTCGACTGATCCCACCATTCGTGCGAGACGAGCGCCGACTCCACGATCCACATGTCTTTGACAACACGTGGATGTTGAGACGGGTGGAGCGACGCGCGCAGAGGTGGAGCCGTTCATCATCGATGCTGATTCGGCAGAGGTGACCGAGGCTCCAAACCCGGAGTTCGTCATTCAGTCGCGCTAAGACAAACAGGCTAAGTGATTCAGATCACTCAGCCTGTTTATGTCCGTTACTTCGGACACAAACTTGCGCGCGTACGGTGAATGAAGCGCACACGGCAGGCGCGGGCGCATCACCACACCTTCAAGGACGAAGACATGTCATCGACAACCACACTCACCCCCCGCGACAAGCAAGCGAGGCGCTACGCGACGACTCTCGCTCTGATCGCCACCCTCGGCCCCTTCTTCTACGGATTCGAGGGCATGGTCCTCAACGCCGCCATCAAGGCTGTGGGATCCACCTTCGAACTCGGCCCGATCCTCCAGGGCGTTGCGGGCGCAGCAGGTGTCATCGGCGGCCTGATCGGCGCACTCGCCGCGGGACGCATCTCCGACAAGATCGGTCGCAAGACCACGCTCATGTGGGTCGGCCCCTTCCTGCTTGTTGAGGCCCTCCTCGGCCCCATCTCTCCCCTCCTGGGCAGCTTCGGCTACCCCTTCCTGCTCCTGACCCGCATCGTCGGCGGCATCGGCTTCGGCGCGGCGACCACGGTCGCCCCCGGCTACGTCGCTGAGATCGCTCCCGCTGAGATCCGCGGACGTCTCATCGGCTTCCGTCAGCTCGCGATCATCCTCGGCCTATTCTTCGCCGGCCTCATCAACACGGCGGTCGTCGCACTCACGGGCGGCGCAGCCAAGCCCGCGTTCGGCGGGCTCATGACCTGGCAGGTCCTCTTCGCCTGCCTCATCATCCCGGCTCTCCTCTTCGTCATCTTCACGGCGACATTCCCCGAGTCTCCCCGTTACCTCGTCTCCGTGGGTCGCACCAAGGAGGCCGAGTCGGTGCTCGAGGCGGTCAGCGGCGAAGAGGACCCTTCCGCGCGCGTCGCCGCCATCGCGGACTCCCTGACCGCGACCGGCGGTGCCAAGCTCTCGATCGGACAGATCCTGTCCTCCAAGTGGCGGGGCCTGGTCTTCATCGGGATGGCGATCGCTGCCTTCCAGCAGCTCACCGGCATCAACGGGGTGTTCTTCTACTCCAACTCCCTGTTCGCGGCGGTCGGCTTCACCGAGTCGATGGCCCTGGCCCAGACCCTGCTGATCACGGGCTTCAAGATCGTCGGCGTCGTCACGGGCATCATGCTCGTGGACAAGGTCGGCCGCAAGCGCATGCTCGTCTACGGAGGCACGCTCATCTTCACGTCCCTGGGCGTCGTGGCCACCGTCTTCACGATCGCCCCCACCGTCGACGGCAAGCCCGACGTCGCCCACTCCCCCATCCTGGCCTTCTTGGCGGTCGCCGCCCTGTGCACCTTCCTCCTGGGATTCACCTCCTCGTGGGGCCCGATCTTCTCCATCGTCATGGGCGAGATGTTCCCCAACTCGATCCGTGGCGGGGCCATGTCGCTGGCTTCGGGCGCCGACTTCCCGTCAACTTCCTGGTCGTCCTTCTCTTCCCCTTCCTCATCGGCTGGTCGCCCGCTGGCACCTACTGGATCTACTGCGCCTTCGGCGTCCTGGCCGTCATCTTCACCGCGAAGTACCTGACCGAAACCAGCGGCACCCAGCTCGAAGACATGGACAAGGTCGTCACCCAGTAACGCCGAAGCGGCACCACTTCCACTGACGAAAGAGAGAATCCAATGGCTGACACGACGCGAGATATTCCCGATAACGTGCGCAACGTCTTGGTCATCATGACCGACCAGCACCGCACCGACACGATCGGGTGCCTGGGCAACCCCCACGCCCGCACCCCCGTCATCGACGCGATGGGCGAATCGGGCTTCGCCTTCACACACTGCTTCACCCCCACGGCTATCTGCACGCCGGCGCGCGCCTCGCTGCTCACCGGCAAGCGCCCGGGCAAGCACCAGGTGCTGGCCAACCCCGAATGGAACATCGCCTACCAGGTCTCGATCCCCGAGGGCACGTGGACCTACACGCAGGAGCTGCGCGACGCCGGATACAACGTCGGCATCGTCGGCAAGTACCACTGCGGCTACAACCTGCCAGGCGCGTTCGGCGCGGACGACGACACCTACTGGGGAGCCGAAAACCCGGTCGCCAACGAGAAGTACGTCGCTTGGCTCGAGGCCAACAACCTCCCGCCCGTGCGCGCACACGACCTGTGGCGCGGCAAGCTCCCGGGCGGGCGCGACGGCCACATCATCGCCGCGCGCCTGGATCAGCCCGAGGAAGCCACCTTCGAGCGCTTCCTCGCCGACCGCGCGATCGAAAAGCTGCGCGAGTACGCGGCCGACTGGAAGCACTCGGGACAGCCCTTCTGCCTCGACGTGCACTTTTTCGGCCCTCACCTGCCCTACTTCCTACCCGACGAGTGGTTCGATCTGATCGATCCAGACGACGTCGAGCTGCCGGAAAACTTCGGCGACTCCCTCATCGGCAAGCCCCCGATCCAGGAGAACTACGCGACTTACTGGTCCACGTCCTCGTTTACGAACGAGCAGTGGAAGAAGCTCATCGCGGTCTACTGGGGATATGTGGCCATGATCGACTTCGAGATCGGGCGCATCATGGACGTCGCACGCGAGCTGGGCATCCTGGATGACACGGCGGTCTTCTTCTGCGCGGACCACGGGGAGTTCACGGGCTCGCACCGCCTCAACGACAAGGGCCCAATGATGTACGACGACATCTACAACGTGCCGTTCATCGCTCATATCCCCGGCGTGTCCGCGGTGGGGCGCTCGGATGCCTTCGTCTCCCTCATCGACCTGCCGGCCACGGTTCTGGACATCGCGGGGCTGGATACCTCCCTCGTGGAGGACGGGCGCTCGATCGTGGATCTGACGCGCGGAGGCGAGGTCGACGGCTGGCGCGAGGACATTGTGTGCGAGTTCCACGGCCACCACTTCCCCCTCCAGCAGCGCATGCTGCGCACGCGCGACTTCAAGCTCGTCATCAACCCCGAGTCGATCAACGAGCTCTACGACCTGCGCCTCGATCCCGCCGAGATGAACAACGTGTACACGGTGCCCGTGTACGACGAGATACGCAAGGAGCTGGCCACGAACCTGTACCTGCAGCTGCGCGAGCGGGGGGACCACTCCTTCGCCAAGTGGATGGCCGCGATGACGGACTTCGACATCCCGCTGGTCAACACCGCGCGCTCCGACCTGGATGAGGTGACGAGCGACTAACCCCGGCCTCGGCGGCGGGAGGGTGTCACCCCTTCCGCTGCCGCGCCGGGTGCTCTCTCGCGCGCCGCACCCACTAGACACCTACAGTGATACGTATCATAGACAGGTTGGAACGAGGCCAGGGCGGCGCACCGCCCGAGGGCCAGCAGACGGGAAGGACGGACATGCACTACCCCACGCGCCACCCCCTCCCCACGCTCGAAGACCGCATCGTGGCGCAGCTGGCGCTCTCCCCCGCGACTCGCTCGCAGCTGTGCGAGGCCCTGGCCGCGAGCGCAGCGTCGCAGGGGATTGACGTGTCGGGGGTGCGTGCGCTGGCGGTGTTGGAGGGTGCCGCGCGGGCGATCGGCTATGTGCTGGGGTCGGCGGCGTTGCTCATTAATCCGAAAGCAATCATTCTGGCGGGCGAGATCGTCGATGCCTTCCCGTCCCTGCGTGAGAACATTGCCGCTCATATGGGGGCGGAGCTTCTGCCCGTCATGGAGTGGGATATTGACGTGGTCACGGCGTCGCTTGGTCCGCTCGGGGCCGCCCAGGGCTGCGCCTACATCGCGGCGCATCCTCCCGCTGGGGAAGAACCCGACCGCGAGCGCACGCCTCACCGGGGAGGGGCCACGGCCTCGCCGGGGGTGGAGGTGTGCGGCGAGGGTGAGTGTCCATGAGTGCCCGTCTTCCCTTTTCGGTGGTGACGAAGCCGACGGGTGCGGCGTGCAACTTGGACTGTCAGTATTGCTTTTTCCTGTCCAAGGAGCTGCTCTACGACGCGGCGGCGCAGACCATGTCCGAGCAGACTTTGGAACGTTACGTTGAGTCGTTCCTGGAGTCGAGCCCCGACGGCGAGGTCACGATGCTGTGGCAGGGCGGGGAGCCAACCCTGCGCGGCCTGCACTTTTTCGAGCGCCTCACGGATCTGTGTGAGCGCTACCGTCGCCCCACGCAGTCGGTGCGTCACGCTTTGCAGACGAATGGGACGCTGGTGACCGATGAGTGGGCGCGCTTCTTCGCCGACCATGGCTTCCTCGTGGGTGTGTCTATCGACGGGCCCGCTCCCCTGCACGACGCTTACCGGATCAACCGCGGCGGGCGCGGCACCCACGCGATGGTTGTGCGCGGCTGGGAGGCCCTCGCCCGCGCGGGCGTGGAGACGAACGTCCTGTGTACGGTCAACGCCGCGAACGAGGAACACGGCGCGCAGGTGTACCGGTATTTTCGCGATGAGCTCAGGGCCCGCTACCTGCAGTTCATTCCGATCGTGGAGCGGGTGCGCGCAGCGGACCTGGCCCAGGCCGAGCGCGGCTGGCGCTCCGGAACCTCCGCACTCCTGTACCGACAGGACGGGGACTGCGTGACCAGCCGATCCACCTCCCCCGCCTCCTACGGGCGTTTCCTGTGCGAGGTGTTCGACCAGTGGCTGGCCACCGACGTGGGCGAGGTCTTCATCCAGGATGTGGATTCGACCCTGTCGGCCATGTTCGGGTCGGCCACGGTGTGCGTGCACGCGCCCGAGTGCGGGGCGAACATGGCGATGGAGTTCAACGGGGACGTGTACGCGTGTGACCATTGGGTGGAGCCGGACTGGCTGGTGGGGTCGATCAACTCCTCATCCTTCGTACAGCTGGCGACCTCCGACAAGATGCGCGACTTCGCTCGTCTCAAACTCGACCTGGACGGGCAGTGCCGCTCGTGCCCGCACCTGCGGCTGTGCTGGGGCGGGTGCCCGAAAGACCGTTTCGTTCGCCGGGGCGATGGGGTGCACAACTACCTGTGCGAGGGATACCGAGCGTTCTACGAGCACGCCACCCCAGTCCTGCGCGCGATGGGCATGCTGATCACGGCGGGCAGGCCTGCTTCAGACATCATGGATCCCGCTGTGGCGGTCTCCCTCGGGGTTTGCCTCCCCTCCCCTGCCTCCTCGTCGGCCAAGTCCGCGTCCCTAGCCGGGATGCGGTCGTGATTGTGTCGGCTGTACTCATCGGCATCGTCGTGGGCACCTCGTCGGCTCCCTCGGTGCGGGTGGTGGCATCCTGTCGGTTCCTGTGTTGGTGTACGTGTCCGGCTCATCGATGCTCGGCGGGCTTGCGGGTGCTCAGCTCACGACCCGCGTCTCAAATCGCATCCTCGGCCTCGTCTTTGCGGCGCTCCTGGTCGGGGTGGCTATCTCGACGCTGGTGGCGACGCTCGCATAAAGGGCGCGCGAGACGGATGTCGTCTCGCGCGCCCTCAGCGCTCAGCTGGCGGTCGACCCCTCATCCTGGGTGGAGGTGTCCGCACTGCCAGGGTTTCCAGACTTGCTGCCGGGGCCTCGGCCACCCTCCGGAGGACGGCCCGGGCGTGTGCTGCCGGTGTCTCCCTGCTGCGAGCCCGGGCCCTGCTGCTGACCACTGCCGGGACCCTGCTGACTGCCAGGTCCCTGCTGCTGACCACTGCCAGGACCCTGCTGACTGCCAGGTCCCTGCTGCTGGCCGCCGGGCCCGAAATCACCCTCCTCGTCGCCGTAGCCCTGGTCGTTGTAACCATCCTCGTAGCCTTGCTCGTAAAAGCCATGTCCATCGCCCATGACGGCCGCATGCGTGATGATACCCGCGCCGAAGCCGACGGACAGCAGTGCGGCTGCGGCCCCAGCGATAGCTGCGCGCTTGCCCCACGAGGTCTTCGTCGATGCGGACCTGGCCGCAGCGGGGCTCGCTGCCACGGCCTCGTCGCCTGCCTGATCCTCGGCAGCAGACCCCGCGACAGACTCCAGGGGCGTGCCGGCGAACGCATTGCCGCTTTCCTCCTGGGCGATCGGTGGCAGCTGCTCCGTTTGGGCCTGGGACACGTGCGTGGGCAGCACTTCGGTCCGATCCGAGACCTGCGGCTCCGACTGGGGCAGGATCGAGGTGCGTTCGCCCTCACCCGCCAGGTTTTTGTTGTCGTCCGCCATGGGGACGCTCCTTTCTGCTGATTTGTGCATCATTGCTTCGCAGATTAGGGACGATAATTGAGCGGACGTTATGGCGAAACTGTGAAAACGCTATGAAACAACAGGTGTTGCACGTCACTTTTTGGAGCTTGATTTATTTGTCAGCTCACAACTATCCTGCAACGTTCGCCACCCGACGATCACACTCACGAGGTGACACATGTCCATCAAATCCATTCCCACCATCCTCATCGCCACCGCCACGAGCGCCCTCCTCCTCACCGCCTGCGGGGCATCCTCGACTCCATCCAGCTCTTCTGCCTCCACCACAGGCGCGCAGGGTACGGCGTCGGCCGCAGCCGACCCATCGACCGCTCCCCTTCGCGGCATCGTCATCGCGGCCACGGAATACAATTCCGACGACACGACCGACACAATCACGGCGTATGACCCCACTACGGGCGAGGTGACGGCGACGCGCACATTCACCGTCCCGAGCGAGTACACGACGTACACGGGTGGGGCTTGCGTGCGCGAGCACTGCTATTCCCCCGATTTCGAGCGCGTCCTTGCGATCGACACTTCTGGGGGCAACGAGCGCGTCGCGGTCGCATCGTCCGACGGTTCCTTCACGCTCCTCAACGATCTGATCCCCGTGCCGCCGGGGTCGCGCTCGTACTCCAACGCTTACGCCAAGTTCGGGCCCGACGGTTCCATCTACGTCGCGCACGAAGACAAGCCCGATGACGGAGACTTCGTCGGGACCCTCTACCGCTTCGCGTCCGAGACATCAACGCCCGAGGCCGTTCCCACCACCTTCACGGTTTCGAACACGCAGGACTTCCAGATTCTGCCCGACTCCACTCCCATCGCGATCGGCTACTACGCTTGGGCGGCCAACAAAGATGGCGTCGGATGCTACGGGGCACTCGCCGTCACCCCGGACGGGACGTGCCTGACCGTGGACAAGGACGCCGTGTACTCCAAGAAGGGAACGCCGCTCTCGCAGACGACGGAGTCCGACAAGTCCCTGCGCATCGAGCAGTGGACGAAGGTGAGCCTGCCGAACCTCGACGGCACTCACGAGATCGTCAAGACACTGCGACTGAGCCCGGACGGCACGCGCATGGCGCTCCTCGCCCCCTTCAAGAAGCTTGAAGATGACACGAGCTTCCAGCTCTACTCCGCGCCCGTTGGCGGAGGCGAGGCAACACAGCTCACAAAGGCCACGGGCATCGCCGGTGGCAAGCACGTCATCCTTGCCTGGAGCGAGTGACACAGACCCGAGGCCGGGACCGCGACGCGCACCCCATCGCGCGAGCGGCCCCGGCCTCGTTCCATGCATACGACCGGCGCGGCGGTGTTACTCTCCGCTGGTATCCCTAGCGACGAGGGTGTTCGTCGCCTGAGCCACCGGGCGCACAATCATCGAGTCGATGTTGACGTGGGAGGGGCGCTCCAGCGTCCACACGATAGCCTCCGCGACGTCTTCTGCGACAAGCGGGGCGGCAACACCCTCGTACACGCGGTCCGCGGCCTCCTGGGAGCCGAGCCGGTTGAGCGAAAACTCCTCGGTGCGCACCATGCCGGGCGCGATCTCGATGACGCGCACCGGCTCGCCCACCAGCTCCTGGCGCAGCGTGTTCGCGATGATGCGTTCGGCGTGCTTGGCGGCGACATACCCTCCGCCTCCCGGGTAGGTGTCGTGGGCGGCGGTCGAGGTCAGGAAAACGAGGTCTCCCCCGCGCTCGCGCATTCCCGGCAAGAACGCGCGCGAGCAGTGCAGGGCGGTGAGCACGTTGCGCTCAAACATCGCGCTCCACCTTGCGGGGTCACCCTCCGCCACGCGGTCGACGCCGATAGCACCTCCGGCGTTGTTAACGACCGCGTCCACGGGGCCGCCCTCCAGGACGCGGGCTGCCATCTCCTCCACCTGCGTCTCATCGGTAAGGTCGGCCGCCCAGTATTCACAGCCGATCTCGGCCGCGAGAGCCTCCAGGCGCTCGCGACGCCTCGCCACCGCGACGACGCTCCACCCCCGCTTCGCCAACAGGCGGGCGGTAGCCTCCCCGATTCCGGTGGAAGCTCCAGTAACAACGACGCGACGAGAAATGCTCATGGGGACACAGTAATATCCCCGGACGCGCATCATGGCGAGCGCGCCCGGGGATATCTGTCTTGTCTCAGCCGTTGGGCAGGCCGTAGGCCTTGTGGATCAACCAGATCGGGTGGACGACGTTCGCGCCCGTGGCCGTGCGCAGCTGCCAGCGGCACGTCTCTGTGTCACAGGCTGCCAGCTCGACGTTGACCTGCTTGATGAAGTCAAAGACGGGGGCGCCCACGGCCTGGGCGATCGCGTACTTCTCCTTCTTCATGCCGTACGTGCCCGCGATGCCGCAGCAGGGCTGCTCGGAATCCTTGACGGTCACACCGGGGATCAGGCTCATGAGCTCGATCGCCGGCTTGCCCAGACCCTGTGACTTGACCTGGCAGGGCGCGTGGTACGGGATGGTGACATCGATGCGCTGGAAGTTCATGTCCAGCTCACCCTTGTCGTACAGGTGCAGCAGGAACTCGCTGATGTCCCACATGCGCGAGCCCACGTCGGTGAGCTCGGGCGTGTCCATCTCCAGGATCTCGTGCGCCTCATGACGCAGCATCCCCGCGCACGAGCCCGACGCGGAGATGATCGGCGCATCGCGGTTCACCGTGCGCAGGTCGTTCGTCAGCTTCGAGACGTACTTGCGCGCATCCTTGTACAGGCCGTTGGACTGCAGGGCCAGGCCACAGCATCCGTGCTTAGGCACCAGGACCTCGTAGCCCAGGTGCTCGAGCACCATCACTGAGTGGATGGAGGTCTCGACCTCGAAGTACTGGCCGGCGCATCCGTGGAAGAAGATCACCTGGCCGCGCGTGCCCGAGTTCGGCAGGGGCGTGTGCTTCTTGAACCAGCCCTCGAACGTGCGCCCGTAGGCGCGCGGCATCGGCGCGGAGCGGTGAACGCCGATGATGGCCTCCATCGCCATGCGGATCGGCTTCACGTCGAGCGCCCAGTTTGCGATCGGGGCGACCGGGGTCATCATCGTGCCGATCAGGGAAGTGCGACCGATGAGGCGGTCACGCATGGGAATGCCGTGCGCTTCCTTCATCGCAGTGCGGCGGTGGTGAATGATCTCGGTGACCTTCACGCCCTGAGGGCACACGAGCGAGCAGGTGCCACACGAGGAGCAGTAGTCGATGGACTTGTCCACCATCTGCCCGTCCTTGCGGAAGCGCTCGGCCTGCGGGCCGGAGTACTTGGGGCCGGCGAACAGGTCGGTGACGCGCATGACCGGGCACTGGGTCTCGCAGATCGTGCACTTGACGCACGAGTCGAGGCTCGCGCGCAGAGCGGCGTCACCGCTCAGGGCGAAGATGTCCTCTTCCTCCACGCCCGGTCCCATCAGCGTTGACATTTCCAGGGTCATTTCAGTTCCTCCACGATCGAGTCGACGGCCGCGAGCGCGCTGGCCAGCGCGATTCCTTCGCCGCTCTTTTCGCGCCAGCGGGTGGCGCCGGCCAGGTTGCCTCCGGCCGCGTACAGGTTGGGGCACACGGGCGCGCTTTCCTCGTTCAGGACGCGCATGGAGTCATCGACGGCGAGCCCGGAGAGGAAGAGGGGCTGATCCTCGCCCCAGAAGTCGGCGTGCAGGAGCTGTCCGGATGCGCCCATGACGGGCAGCCCGCAGATGGTTTCGCGCACGGTGCCGTAGGAGTCCATGTCGAGGGCTCCGGATTCGAAGCCGCCGGCGGCCAGAATGAGGGAACGCGTTTCCACGATCGTGGGGCGTCCCGCGCTGGCATACTCGACGGCGCTCACGCGTCCATCGCTCGTGTGCACGGCCTTGATCGGAGATCCGAGGACAACGCGACACTTGGAGGAGGCGATGCGGGTGAGCAGGGCGTTCAGGCGCATGCCGGGCACCGACGGGGGCTGGATCGGGATCTCGAAGACGGGGTGGCCGAGCTTGTCCGCCAGGTCGCGCCACGCGTTCGGGTCGTCGAGGCCGAGGACTGCCGGCAGGCCGACGATTTCGCCTTCCTCGAGGAGGGGGCGGATCTGGTCTGCCAGGCGCGCGCGATTCTCCTCGTGGTCGAGGCTGCGCGCGTGGTTGGTGCCGGTCGAGTCGACCTCACCGTCGCGTACGACGTAGTCGACGGACAGGGCGCGCGCGGTGATCGGCTTGCCGTCGGGTCCGGCCTGACGGCTGAGGTTCTCAGCGACGAGGCTGGGGTAGAAGTCCTTGAAACGGGCCAGTCCCACGATGGCGTAACGGGCGCCCGCCTGGGGGATGCCGGCCTGCATGGAGGGCGGAATCAGGCAGGTGGGGCGCAGCGCGCCAACACCGGTGGGGATGCGCACGTTGCACGTCTCGTCACCGATGAGGGCGTCGGGGCCTACGATGTCACGCAGCCACGCGACGGAGGCTCCGACGTGAGCGGGGGTGACGTGGGCGTAGGGGTGGGTGGGGCGCGAGGCGACGTGCGCCTCCAGCACGTCCAGGGGCTTGTCAATCAGGTCGGGGCCGTAGCCCAGGATGTCGACCGTGCCCGTGCCGAGCTGGATGCCGCCCACGCCCTTCGTGACGAGGGTGACGCTCAGTCCCGCGTCGGCTGCCTTGATTGCTGCGGCCAGGCCTGCCAGGCCAGCGCCGATAACGACGACGTCCCTCATCGAACAACCTCCTCGCTGGGTGCGGGCAGGTGCTCGACGTCGAGCGTGCCCTCGTGAATCCAGGCGTCCAGTGCGGCCTGCCTGGCTTGCTTGCCGAACATGATGGGCCACAATCCGATCCAGCGGTTCTTCAGGAAGAGACGCAGGAGGGAGTTGGCGCGGACCGAGTCGATGTCGCCGCGCTCGTGGGCGATGCCCGCGGCGCGCTGGGAGCAGAAGCCACCCTGGCACGGTCCCATGCCCAGGCGCATCTGGCGACGCACGTCGTCGAGCTGCCCCTTGGGCAGGGTGTCCATGACGTTTTCGAGCATCGCGCGCGTGGCCATCTCGCACTCGCAGATGATCTGCTCGTGGGAGGGTGATGCGTTGCGCGATTCGACGTTGTCGAGGCGGTGGCCGATCGTGTAGAGGCGCGCTTCCTTGGCCGGAGGAACGGCCTCGTCGGCTGTCTTACACGGGCGGGTTTCGCCCATCTCCTCGCACATGATGTCGACGATGCGCTCGGCCATGAGGCGGTAGGTGGTGAGCTTGCCG